>ENA-OOWN01001374-OOWN01001374.1-human-gut-metagenome-genome-assembly--contig:-NODE-1374-length-18057-cov-15.002500_pt1 | contig 18057 bp, 13 predicted proteins | sample MGYA00241406_ERZ501319 | MGnify/ENA primary metagenome ERZ501319 (study PRJEB25962, sample SAMEA2042734) | human gut metagenome | biome: human gut; feature: human-associated habitat; material: faeces... | reverse complement strand
ATCACATTAACAATCAATCTGTTATAAAGTTTTAGCCTTTTTACGACAGTCCCTATTATAGTCGGTGAGGTACTGTGTAAAGGTCTTACCTGTCTGTTTCTTAAAGAACCGCATCAGATGACTGGGATCAGAGAAACTGAAATCATCAGCCAACTCACTCACATTACGACCGGAAAACAGCAACTCATTCTTCAGAGCTTCCAATAGCCGCTGCCTCAACAAATGATTGGCCGATACTCCAAACTGTGCCTTTACCGCATTGTTCAACGTCACCCGGCTAATCCGAAGCATTTCGGCATACTCTGCCACCCGCTGTTTCTTATATATATGCTTTTCCAATAAATCTTTGAATTGAAAGGCATAATTGTTCTTGGGTATCTCCTCAGGAAGATGCCAAGCACCCGCATAATGTCTGTTGACAATGAGCAGAAGATAATAAAGCACTGAAACAATGATGTGATAGCTGTCGGCAACGGGCTGCATAAGCTCCTGCTTTATTCTGTGAAGCAGATCCGTGTATTCGGAGAAATCCGCAGACAACAAGTAGGGCGGTGTATCGGTCTGATAATAATAATGCAGACGATAGACAAAGTACTTGTCTGCGATAAAAGTACGCATGAAATCCTCACGGAAGATGAGAAACGAATATTCCAGCTCATCCTCGTCTACATGCCACTCTTGCTGTTGGTAGGGTGACAGAAGCAATACCATTCCATCCTGCAAGTCAATTCGCCTGAAATTCAGAATGAGATACCCGGATGCCTTACGGAAAAAGAAAAATTCAAAGAAATCGGTCTTAAACACCTTATACCCAGTCAGCACACCACGGATATCCGTATCAGTACCTGTATTGATATAGAAATCGACATTGCATTCCGTCTTACTGAACGGAACCCACACCAGTCTCTCCGGATTGACTACCTCTTTCATTAGCTCGATTTTTATGCAAAGATAGAATATTTATTTATCAAAAAGGCATATTTCCCCATTATTCGGGCATAATCGGTCCAACCATTTTTGCCGAACTTTGCAGACGACATCAAACATCATATAATTATGAAGAAGAAAACCATCGTAAGATTAATACGTAATGCCACCTTGACACTGCATTACGCGGGGAAAAAGATCCTTGTCGATCCCATGCTAGCAGAAAAAGGCACACTGCAGTCGGCCCTCGGGGTATACAACACACCAAGGGTGCATCTCACCATGCCGATGAAGGAGATCGTAGAAGACCTGGATCTTGTGCTGCTGACACATAATCATATAGACCACTACGATCCTACCGTCAAACATGTTCTACCCAAAGACATTCCTTTCTTTACCCAGCCACAAGACAAGGACACCATCATGCAAGACGGCTTCACGAATGTGGAAGCCATTGACAAGAGCAGGACCTTGGACAACCTGACAATCCACCGGACGACAGGAGTCCACGGCTACGGACAGACCGGACGGGCGATGGGGCCTGTGTCCGGATATGTGCTCACTTCGGCAAGCTGTCCTACAATCTACATTATGGGAGACTGCAGATGGGATGCGCACACACAACAGGAGGCAGAGACCTACCGTCCCGACTACATCGTCGTGAACTGCGGCGGCGCCATATTCCCCCAGCTCTCACAACACGACGGTCCGGCCATTCCCGACGAACTGGAGGTCATGACCATGCTTGACACACTTCCCGAACAGACTCGGCTCATCGCCGTGCACATGGATGCTACCGACCATGGCCAGACCAGCCGTTCCATCCTGCGCAACGAGGCTCTGCACCACAAAGCAGACATGAAACGGCTGCTGATACCTGAGGACGGCGAGACCTTAGAACTATGAGCAGAAGCCTGGCAATAAAAAGAACATCAAACAACATCAAAAGGAACCCTGACAATGAACGACATTATCATCAATGAAATTGATGTACACAGTATCATGACAAAATCCTCACTGCCTGTCGGTGGCTATTCTGTCAATCCGTATGTGGGCTGTCCCCATGCCTGCAAATATTGTTATGCCTCATTCATGAAACGCTTTACGGGTCACAAAGAACCTTGGGGAAAATTTCTTGACGTGAAACACTGGAGACCGATTGCCCGTCGGAATCAATATGACGGTCAGCGTATCGTCATCGGTTCTGTGACAGACGGATACAATCCATACGAAGAGAAATTTCGACGCACACGAGAGATACTGAAAGAGCTTCAGGGAAGCAATGCGGAAATCATAATCTGCACCAAGTCGGACCTTGTACTGCGCGATCTCGACCTGCTGAAGACCTTTCCTAAAGTGACCCTCTCATGGTCGGTGAACACCCTGGACGAACAGTTTCGTGCCGACATGGACAAGGCCGTAAGCATCCAGCGCAGGCTCGATGCCATGAAAACCGCCTATGAGGCAGGACTCAGAACCGTATGCTTTGTCTCGCCCATCTTTCCAGAGATAACAGACATTAAAGCCATCATTCATGAGATAAGGTCCTACACCGACCTGATCTGGCTTGAGAACCTCAATCTGCGAGGACAGTTCAAAGCAACCATCATGAACTATATCCGCGAGAAACATCCTGCCCTCCTTCCGCTATACGAAGAAATATATAACCGCAAACGGCCCGATTACTGGAAATCGCAGGAGGCTGACATCGCCCTTTATACAAGACAGAACGGACTGCCTTACAGGATAAATGATCTGCCATTCGACCGTTCGGAAAAAGGACATCCTGTTGTCATCAATTATTTCTATCACGAAAAGATCAGACGAAGCAACTAATAGAACTCCCTGGATCTTGCTACAAGAGCTAGAGATGTTCTTCCTACCACAAAAACAAGACCGTGGCAGGAACCTTATCAAGGAACCTGTTGCGGTCGTTCTGTATAAAATAAGCTGCCAACAAACGACATGAGAGAATTGGGGGACATCCCTGCCGCCTGTTTTGCCGGTTTCTGTCTTTCACTCAACAGCACCATGTTGTGTGGTTGTTGCAAAAAATGCAACAACCCTATCTGCCTTCAATTCTCCCGACTCAAAGATGTTCTTTATATGCCTGGAAACAGCGGCCTAATCCCTTCCCCACCGCTTGGGGAAGCAGCGGAGATGTGTCAGTATCGCAGGTCCATCTTCCGAAACATGGCGAAATCCTCCTCATCTCTCATGATCTTCTTCAGAGGGACGGGCCGGTTGTGATCGTTGAGGTAATGGCGCTCGCCACACCGATAGCCGCTGCCGGCCACCGAGAGACTGTCGACACGCAAGGGCGTCGTGATGCCTGCCAGGGAGAGGAGGGTGTGGAACACTGACGCACTGGTGGCCACACTCTTACGGCTGTTGGCACGGAGGGCGGCAGCCTCGGCAGGACACACCCGCCGGTAGGACGGTGACATCCAGACGAGCAGCGGCACGTGGAGCTCGTAATAGGTAGGTACGGGCGAGGCATGGAGGAACTGCTTACGGCTGTCGTCGAAGATGTTCTCGCCATGGTCGGAGGTGTAGAGCAGGGCCGTGGCAGCCCCGGTGGCATCGAGCTCACGGATGAGACGGCTGAGGAAGCGGTCGGTGGCACGGATGCTGTTGTCGTAGGCGTTCAGCAGCTGCTCACGGTTGGAGGCCCGTGCCTCACTGACCGTATCGGGCCGGAACACAGCATCGGCGGGCCGATAGCGCTCACGGTAGTTGAAATGGGAACCGTACATGTGGAGCACGATCAGCTCCTTAGGACGCTTCCTGCCGAGCACGTCGCGGACCGTGGCGAGCATCTCATCGTCGTACATATTGACACGTCCGGACCGCTCCCTGATGAACATCCAGTCGTCGGCCTCCCGGCCGAAGATGTCGATGAACGAATGGTTGGGACGCTGGTTGGAGACGAACGTGGTGTGGAAGCCGGCCTCCCTGAACGCTGTGATGATACCCTTCTCACGATAGATGACATCGTAGTCCTCGGCGGAAGCCGCCGACAGGAGCATCGGCACGCTCTTGTGGGTGGTGTTGGACTGGGTGACGGCATCGCTGAACACGACGAGGCCGCCGGTGCGGGCGAGCAGGGGCGTCGTGTCGCGGTGGTAGCCGTAAAGGCCGAAGCTGCAGGCGCGCGCCGTCTCGCCGATGACCAGCACATAAACCTCGCGCACGGCACCGGCATGGGACGGCCGGGCATGGAAGGTGAAGTCCGCCGATGTCTGCGGATAGTCCGCCGTGGCATGGGAGCGGTCGACGGCCAGGACGATGTTGTAGAACACATTGACGGGATAGAGATGGAGACGGGCACTGTAGCCGGGGCGGGAGGCGTAGCTGCCTGCCAGGAAGACTCCTCCCACGGCGAGCGCCACGAGCGCACAGCGGCGCTGCCGCCGCAGGAAAGGACGGTCGAGGACGGCACCGCTCCTGAGCGACACGACCGCCTGGACGATGACCGGCAGATAGACCACCACCACGAGGACGATGGCCGGCAGGAGATTGCCAAGCAGCTCGGTGGCCTCCCCCACATTGGTCGTCACCAGATTGAGAAACATATCGACGGCGATGATCGAATGGCCGAAGAGATAGAGCAGCACGAGCTGGAAGGCCGCCAGGATCATCAGCGGAAGGAACAGCAGGGCGGTCCTGCCGGGACGACGCCCCAGCGCCAGCAGCAGCCAGACGACCGCGCCAGGCAGGACGACATTGGCGATATCAGCCAACAGGCCCATGCGCTCGGTGAAGCACAGCGCTACATTGGGCAGGAGGAGTACGGTAAGCGTAAGCCAGAAGATGTTGAGCGGTGAGGCACAGCGACGTATGAGACCAGTTATCTTACTCATTCTATCAATACAGTCAGTTTATCGTTATACAAATACGGAAGGCCGTCACCGGGACACCGCCACCACCGCAGGAGGCTGCCGGATGGGCAAAGGGGTGCGGGCAGGCTGTCACCCTCCGCAAACGGAGACGAGAAGGCCACGCCACCGGACAGGCGACGATGACCGGCTGCCTTCCAAGATAGATAATCTACTACTATACAGTGGAATCAGAACGCCTCGTTGATGTTGAAAATGAATCCCGACTGGCCGCCTTTGCCGATGCCATAGTCGAGACGCAGGTTGACATCCTTCTTGAACTCCCAGCGGTAGCCGATGCCGAGGTTGGGCAACAGGCGGTCGGCACGCAGGGCGCTGAACTTATTGAACACCGTTCCAACCCCGGCCCATACCACCATGCTGTTGCGTCCCCAGAGATGCTGCCGCAGCTCCACCTGCGCCTCGAGCTTGTGCTTGTCGCGGTAGCGCCCCTCATAATATCCGCGCATGGAATAGGAGCTGCCGAGCAAGGCCATCATGCCCCAGGAGGGATTGCCGAAGTTGAGCGTGCCCGTCAGATCGCCCGCGAGAACGGCACCCTTCCACACACGGGCATAGGCGCTGGCATGGAGGGCGGTGGTGGTGAAAGCATAGTCGTTGCCGAGGAACGCGGGACGGAAATACTGCGAGAGATTGACATAGACGCCTTTGTGCGGGTTGGTGATCACATCGCGCGAGTCGTAGACGAGCGACAGGCCCGCCCCGATGTTCCAGGTGCGCCGGTCCATGCCGTTGAGCAGCTCGGGCCGTTCGACATTGCCAGCATAGGCGAAGTCATAGACGAGAGCCGGTCCAACATAGAGACGGGGGAAGACCCTCCACAGCAGGCTGACCCCGGCATTGACCTGACAGCGGTCCATCCTCGACCGGTTGGCGTCGTCGTCGCCCATCTCGAAGCCGATGCCCCAGAAGTCGCTCTTGAACGAGTCGAACGACACGTCGTAGACCATGCGGCAGCGGTCGTGCGGGAAGATGTGGTTGCCACGGATACCTACCTTATAATAGCTAGCCGTCGTGACATCGCCATACAATGCCACGTTGGACCGAGGCAGCAGCGAGTCAGCATGATCGGTGCGATAAAGTCCTGTGGCGACAATACCCAGTCCCAGCTTCGTATCCGTGCTATAGTGAGGACCACCTATGATACTGAAATCGAACTTCTTATCCGGTTTCTCCTTATTGGAATCGGCAAAATAGTCAATGATGCGACTGACAAGTCCCCGCCTCTTCCCTTTCACCGTGTCGACGCGCTCCCGATGGCCGTCAGGCTGGGAGCCGGCAACGACCAGGGAGTCGGCGGCGACGGCCTGTCGGGCCTCGGCCCCGGAGAAGCCCAGGACGAGCAATGCTGTCAGCAGGAATATTCTCATCGGTAGTCTTTCTGTCTTGAATGTCAATAAACCAAACGAACATTGTCGATCCACAGCGTGTTGCCCGGCGAGCCGATGTAGGCCCCTCCGTGGCTCGACGAGAACTGCAGGATCATGTGGGTGGGCGTCTCGTCCTTGCCGGCCCACCCCGTCTCCACGATGGGCACGCTCTTGCCCTTGCTGTTGCGGGCATAGTCGCAGGAGCGCAGACCCATGGTCGCCGCATCATAGCCGGGGGTGTTGCGGATGTCGCCGTACAGGATCTCGTAGGTGGCATTGTCCACCCATCCGCCGGTGCTCTTGCCGTACTTGACGACCATCGTGCCGACGCGCTTCGCCGTGATGTTGCCCTTGGCATCCTCGCTGCGCTTCTGCAGATAGAAGACGGCGACGGCATAGTCTTTGCCCGCCACGGTGGAGCCCTTGCTGAACCCATTCTGCCGGATGCGGTTGGGCGTGCCGGCCACGCTCACCTTATAGTCGTAGCGCAAGGCCTTGGGCCTGCCCGTGAAGGCGATGCCGTTGTTCATCGCCTTGGGACCGTCCTTGGTGCCTGTGATCGGCTCCTTCATGTCGCCGAGGAAGATCGAGCCGGCAGCCAGCACGTGCATGTTCATCAGTCCCAGTACCTTCACATTCTCGATGTGTGTCGTCAGTTTAGCGCAATAGCCGTTGCCATGCCTGTCGCGGCAGACCGAGTTGTTGGTCTTCACCACGCCCATCACCTTGGCCATCACGTTAGACGTGCCCCAAGGGGAGCCACCGCCATTGGTGTAAGGGTTGTTGCCTTCCAGGGTGCGGTTAGGTCCTATCTCGTAAAGCGTCTTCGTCTGCCCTCCGATGACGGCAGACTCATGTATCTTGCGTATAGTCCACTGATCCATATTGCCAAAGGAAAGGGCAACCACCTTATCCGCGGCAAACATCTGCAATGCCGTCATCCAAACGACAGCAGAGAGAATAAAACGATTAACATACTTCATAATGGTTACATCTATATGGAAATAATGGACGCAAATATAGGAAAAACTTTTCTTGTATGAATTTTCAAAATTCGTCATTAATGTTCTGAATTTCCGAAATAAGCATATTTTTACATATAATAACCACATTTATGTGACTTTCAGAACTTTACAGACCTCCGGCAGAGCGATTCCGCAGAGATGAGGAGACGGAGCAACGGCGACCTTAGCCCTCAAAAGATCATTATGGAGGATCCCGTACTATTGCCGAACAATCCGTGTACCGACCTGGACAAAGGCGCAGCAGGACACGTAGAGACGAAACGACGGACGGGATGACAGCAAGAGGCATGCACACCCTATCAAGGGAAGAACCGCTACCGGAGAAGCGGGCAAAGAAGAAAACGGTCGCTTATTAGCGTAATTTATCGGTCCGGCGGGCGGCTCTTTAGTACAAAAAAACTATCTTTGCAGAAGAAATCATCAACAACCTATGAGAATATCATTATTTATCGTCGCCTGCATCCTATTTGTCATCGCCCCTGTGGTGATACTGGGGAAGGCGGATGTGCTGATACCGGGCCTCAGAAAGATACGCACGGAAATACTCAGCAAGCGGGACCTGAGAGGCGTCCGCACGGTGGCCGGCATCGAATACCTGCTCATCAGCGTGTCGACCCTGGCCGTGGCCCTCTATCCCTCATGGACGGTGCTGGCCATGGCCGTGGCGTTCATCGTACTATCGGTCGTCCTGGCATTCTGGTGTATCAGGACTTTCTTTCACACCCGGATCACATGGGGTGACGCCGTGTCCTCCATTGTCGACGCCGTGTCGAACCTCGCCCTCTTCACCTAAGCAAACAGCGAAGAGGTTGGAAAAACCAACCGGTGCGGAACGAAGGAAGGACACAGAAGGATGCGTCCGGGGACCGCAGGAGGCACAACCGCTATACCTTATTATATATAGAGACACAGCAGGAGTCCGGACACATACCTTATAGGCAGACGCTCCTGGGAGCGTCCGCCACCATCTCCTCACGCGCAGCAGGAACATGGGGCGACAGGGGCAGACGGAGGTACGGACGGACGGAAAAACAGGCGGGAATCGCATAAAACCGACCACCTATCACCGTCGGGACAGCGCCAGCTTTTTCCGGGTACAAGCATGAGAAAGGTACCCGCTTCATTGGCGATAGGCGGAAAAGGGAGTGTCAAACTTCTTTTTCATCACTTCTTCACACCCTTTTATCTCCATAAATTTTGAATTTCCCCGGATAAGCCTTAAATTTGTAGCATCATAACATATCCTTTAACACTATATGGAAAAAATCTTCCTTGAGACACACGATGTCGTGAAGCGCTATGCCCACCACACCGCCCTCAACGGTGTGAGCATCCGCGTGCCGGAAGGCAAGGTGTTCGGACTGCTCGGTCCGAACGGTGCCGGAAAGACGACCCTGATCAGAATCATCAACCACATCACCCTGCCCGACTCGGGCAGCGTCACCTTCGACGGTCATCCGCTGTCGGCAAACGACATCGGCAACATCGGCTACCTGCCCGAGGAGCGCGGACTGTACAAGAAGATGCGCGTGGGCGAGCAGGCTATCTACCTGGCACAGCTGAAAGGACTCGACAAGAAGGAGGCCGAGAAAAGGCTGAAACAATGGTTCGAGAAGTTCGGCATCATGCCGTGGTGGAACAAGAAGCTCGAAGAACTGTCGAAAGGCATGCAACAGAAGGTGCAGTTTGTGATCACCGTGCTGCACCGCCCGCAGCTGCTGATCTTCGACGAGCCTTTCTCCGGCTTCGACCCGCTGAACGCCGAGCTGCTGAAGCAGGAGATCCTGGAGCTGAAGAACGAAGGCCACACCATCATCTTCTCCACTCACAACATGGCATCGGTGGAGGAGATCTGCGATAACATCGCCCTGATCAACCACTCGGAGGTGGTGCTGCAGGGCAACGTCAACGAGGTGCGCGCCCGCTTCAAGACCGACACCTACCGCCTCGGACTGGCTGCCGGCCAGCAGCTCGTGCCCACCGACGCGATGGAGATTCTCTCGTCGGAGCACAAAGGCGGCGAGACTCTCTACACCGTGCGCAAGCAGGGCGGCATCAGCAATGCCCAGCTACTCAGTGAGGTGGCCGCCCATAACGAGATCACCTCATTTGCCGAGTGTCTGCCATCGATGAACGAGATCTTCATCAAGACCGTCGGCGGCGACGCCACAGCCGAAGGAACCACCATGAACAACAAAAACCAGAACCGATCATGAACAAAACCCTTATCATCATACAGCGTGAGTTTGTCAACCGCGTGAGCAAGAAATCCTTTATCCTGCTCACCCTGCTCATGCCCTTCGTCTTTGCCGGTCTGATCTTCGTCCCCCTGCTGCTGTCGACCATCCAGAGCGGCGAGCAGAAACAGGTGGCCGTGATAGACCATACGAGCAAATATGCCCGGCTGTTCAAAAGCGACGAGTCGTACCGCTTCGTCCCCGTGCCGGCCATGCGGAAAGAGTTCAAGTCGGACACCACCGCCTTCACCGCCGTGGTAGAGATCAAGGGCGACCTGCTCGAACATCCCGAGGCCGCCACGATCTATTCGCGCAAGGAGGTGCCCAAGGGCCTCTCGCGCCTCGTGAGCAACACCCTGGACGAGCAGATACGCCACGACAAGCTCGTGAAATACAACATCCCGCAGCTCACCAAGATCATGGCCGACTTCGACAAGAGCTACGACATCAGGACCGTCAAATGGAGCGATGACGGCACCGAGCAAGCCTCGAGCGCCGACCTGGCGATCGCCGCCGGCATGGTGCTCACATTCCTGATCTATATGTTCGTGATGTCCTACGGCGGCATGGTGATGCAGAGCGTCATGGAGGAGAAGACCAACCGCATCGTCGAGCTGATGGTGTCGTCGGTGCGCCCCTTCCAGCTCATGATAGGCAAGATCATCGGCATCGGCCTTGTCGGCATCGTACAGCTCGCCATCTGGGGTATTCTGATCGCCGTGATCATGAGCGTGGCGGGCCTTGCCGTCGGCCTGTCGAATCTCGAGATGGTGGCGGCCGGCATGACGGCGACGCCCCCTGCCGACACGAGCGACCTCTCCGCTATCCTGATGACCCTCTCCGGCCTCAACCTGCCCATGCTCGGCCTGATGTTCGTGCTCAACTTTGTCGGTGGCTACCTCCTCTACGCCGCCATCTTCGCGGCCATCGGCGCCTCGGTGAACCAGTCGGAAGACTCGCAGCAGTTCATGACTCCCATCGTCATCGTCCTCGTCTTCGCCCTCTATGCCGCCATCTACAGTGCCAACAACCCTGACGGTCCCCTGGCCGTGTGGTGCTCGTTCATACCATTCACCTCCCCCACCGTGTCGATGGTGCGGCTACCGCTCGGCGCTCCCGTATGGCAGACCGTGCTGTCGCTCGTCGTGCTCTACGCCTCCGCCCTCACCCTGATATGGATGGCAGGCAAGATCTACCGCGTGGGCATACTGATGTACGGCAAGAAGCCATCGTTCAGCGAGATGATCAAATGGATGAGATATAAATGATGCTTATCACTTCTCCGGCCATAAGGAACTGATGAGGAAGGCCTGACGGCCGGAGGAAAGGTCTGAGCCGAGAAATAGTCAGACAAGCCATTTATGCGACCAGCCACCTTATGACACGCATGGCTAGCGCGATGACGATGCAGGGACACACCATTAGCGCATAGGGATGCGAATGGCCGTGGGGTGGTATCTGTTATGTCTTGTCACATATCTCCCATACGCCCAACAGCAGGACACATTTTCCCCTCTTGCCGGCATCTGCCCATCACATTGTTCTTGACGTAACCTCGTCAAGCGAACAGGCTACCTTCATCCTGTCGTGCCTCATCATCATCACGATCATCCAACAATCGCTCATTGCCGTGACCCTTACGTTTACGAATGACATAGGAAAGCCATACGTGCATCAGCGACCATAATGCCACATCGAGCACGACAATCACATTGACATTGACGACCCGCACCAAGCTCAGATTGAAAATGATGAAGAACAAGGAGACAAGAAGTATGCTGACCATGGCCTTTCGATGACTCATCCCCAAAGCCAAGAACTTATGATGGATATGGGTCTTGTCGGGCATGAAAGGGTTACGGTGATGCTGGATGCGACCAATCATTACTCGGATGACATCAAAACAAGGTACCATAAGTAAGGAAGACGCTACCAAGAGCGGGTTGTACGGCATATCATCGATGCCAATATTGTCATGCATACAGAAACGAACCGCCAACAATCCGAGGACCAAGCCAATGGTCTGGCTGCCACTGTCACCCATGAAGATCTTATGTCCAGCCTCTACACTGCCAAACACATTGTAGACGAAAAAGGAAGCCAGCGTACCCAGTGCGGCAAATGCAAACACCGCATACGCCCACTCACCGCAGTATCCAAAAAGACAACCTAGAAAGAACAGGGCTATCATCGACAAGCCGGATGCCAGTCCGTCAATGCCATCAATCAGGTTAATGGCATCAATGATGAACACTATCAACATCACCGTAAGCGGTATGCCCACCCAAGGAGAGAGCTCATGGACACCCAACAGCCCATGCAGATCGTTGAGCCAGATCCTGGTACACGTAATCATGGCAGCACAAATTATCTGAACAAGAAACTTAGCCTTATAGCCCACCCCTATCAGATCATCGGCAATACCTTCCATATAGAGGACCAACAAGGCCGAAAGCCCAAGCGCCATATGTACGCCATTCACGGAAAAGGAGACATTGAAACCGACAGGCTTGACCCATGTGAGCAAGCCCAACACCAAGGCCAGCGTGATCGTAATGACCGGCGTAAAGGCCACGCCTCCCAAACGAGGCACAATACCCTTGTGCACCTTTCGCTCGTCAAAATAGTCAAAAAGCTTCTTTCTATAGGAGATCAGGATGATTTTCGGTATGACAAGCGCCGTCAGGACGGCACTCACCAAGAAAGTAAGCAATAATATCAGTTGCGGCATAAAAATCTTCAATCTATTACCTAGCCGGTCCGGTAAGCATATCTACACAGAGAGACAGTTTCACGGCCATGTCATCCCATTAGAGAGACCGGTTATTCCTCTTCCGGCAAACACCAGAAAGATGGATCAAACCCATCAGCCCCTTAAAGGCCGTCCGCCACGATAAGCAAAGCATTCCGTACCTTATGTGAATGCAAAGATAGAAGAAAATAGGGAGAACAAGAAAAATACATCAAAGATTTAACAAAAAGAGTTCCCCAGCATGATTTGCTACTCCATTCCAAGACATTGTGACCATGATGCGACAAGAAGGCCATACTCCGGTCCCTCCATTCCTTCAAGACAAGAAGAATCCATAATATCCCACCGCGTATTTATCTTTCAAAATATGAAAGCTGCTGTGGATGGTATATATAATAAGGTGTCAGCCATATATGAGGGTAGCCTACTCCCATCATCATCCCTTTAATCGCCTTACTAACCGACACTTTTTAAATAAACCGAGGACAAATGTAGGCTGTATGGCAGAAAATTTGTAATTTCGCAGGCAATATGAATTTATTTTTCTAAAATTATGAAGAAAAAAGTACTTTTTGTAGCACTGGCGATGGTCGCCTGCGGTGCCTATGCCCAGCAGACCACCCAAGGCCAGGAGCTCAGCTCGGGTATCGACATGGCCAACTTCGACCTGTCCGTTAAGCCCGGAGACGATTTCTATCAGTATGCCGCCGGCGGCTGGCTGAAAAGCCATCCCCTCGATGCAGAGCACTCTGACAACGGTGCCTTCACCGATCTCTATGAGCAGAACCAGAAGCGCATCCAGGAGATGATCCTGCAGTATGCCACCACTCCCCAGGAGAAAGGATCGCTCGGTCAGAAAATCGGGTCGCTCTATAAGCTGATGATGGACAGCGTACGCCTGAACCGTGAGGGCTGGAGCCCCATCAAGCCGACCCTCGACCGTATCGAGGCCATCAAGGACCGCAAGGAATACCAGCTCGTCACCGCCGAGCTCGACCGCAACGGCGAGAACACGATGATGTTCGGCATCGGTGTCGGCGCCGACCTGCGCAATGCCGGCTGGAACCTCGTCTCCATCGGCCAGGGCGGTCTCGGTCTGGGATCACGCGACTACTACGTGAGCGATGATGCCGACAAGAAGAAGGTGCTGGACGCCTATAAGACCTATCTGCAGCGCCTCTTTGAGATGACCGGCAACGACGCGGCCACCGCCAAGGCCAAGATGGAGAAGGTGATCGCCATCGAGACCCGCATCGCCAAGGCCAGCTACAGCCAGGTGAAGCTGCGCGATATCGACTCCAACTATCACAAGATGTCCTACAACGAGCTTGTGGCCCAGTTCCCCGGCATCGACTGGGGCAACGTGTTCCTCCTCGGCGGCTTCCCCGCCTTCACAGAGGTAAGCGTCGACCAGCCCGAGCCGATCCACGAGGTGGAGAAGATCCTAGCCGACACTCCTCTCGAGGATCTGAAGGCCTATGCCGAGGCAAAGATCATCGCCGGTGCCTCAAGCCAACTGAGCGACGACTTCCGCAAGGTGGCTTTCGAGTTCTCAAGCAGCCTGACAGGCCAGAAACAGGACCGTCCCCGCTGGAAGCGTGCCGTAAGTCTTGTGAGCAGCACCCTCGGTGAGGCCATCGGTAAGGAATATGTAGAGAAGTATTTCCCCGAGTCGAGCAAGAAGCGCATGCTCGAACTGGTGCACAACCTGCAGAAGGCGCTGGCACAGCGCATCGACGAGGCCACCTGGATGGGCGAGGCCACCAAGGCACAAGCCAAGGACAAGCTGGCCAACTTCATCATCAAGATCGGCTATCCTGACAAGTGGAAGGACTATACCGGTCTGCAGGTGAACGACTCGCTGAGCCTGTATGAGAACCTGCAGAAGATCAGCCGTTGGGCTTCTGACGACTACATCGCCCGCCGCGTGAACAAACCAGTGGACAAGAGCGAATGGGGCATGACTCCACAGACCGTCAACGCCTACTATAACCCGACGACCAACGAGATCTGCTTCCCCGCCGCCATCCTGCAGCCACCTTTCTTCGATCCGACAGCTGATGATGCCGTCAACTATGGTGCCATCGGTGGTGTGATCGGCCACGAGATGAGCCACGGCTTCGACGACCAGGGCTCACAGTTTGACAAGACCGGCAACCAGCACGACTGGTGGACCGCCAGTGACAAGAAGAACTTCCAGGAGCGCACGAAGGTGCTGGTAGACTACTTCTCCAACTTCGAAGTACTGCCCGGCGAGAAGATCAACGGTCAGCTGACCCTCGGTGAGAACATCGGCGACAACGGTGGTCTGAACATCGCCTTCCGTGCACTGGAGAACTCGCTGAAGGAGAACCCGCTGCCCAAGAAGGACGGCTTCACCCCCGAGCAGCGCTTCTTCCTCGCATGGGCACGCGTGTGGGCATCCAACATGGCACCGGAGTACATCCGCATGATCATCACCAATGACCCCCACTCTCCCAACATGGCACGTGTGAACGGTGCCCTCCCACAGATCGACGCCTGGTATAAAGCCTTCAACGTGAAGAAGGGCGACAAACTGTACCTGCCGAAGAACAAGCGCGCACATATCTGGTAAAACGAGATAATGACGTGACCCTATATATAATAAGGTGTATCCGGACGCCGTGTCCGGGTACACCTTATTTTATTATACCGACAAGAAAAGTCCCACACCGGGCAAACGGTCCGACAGAAGACACCGGCACTCCCCACCTGCCCGCCTTCATATCCGCCGGTATCGAATTATCCTCCTCGGCCGGCAGAAGACTATAACTCTTTTCCATAATATTGTAAATAAAGAAAAGAAAGAATCCGTACCTTTGCAAAAGAAATCAGACCCGACACCTATCGCCGGGCGACATCCCTCCCCGGACAGCGGTCTGAAAGAGACACTCGTATTCACCTATCCGCGGAAGCAGAAGACAGACGGGCGACAACACTCCTCCCTGACATCCGACGCCTGCGGAACATAAAAATTAAAGAACTATGGAAAAGAAAGTATTCAAAGTAAACGGCATGAAGTGCAACAACTGCAAGGCCAAAGTGGAAGAGGCCCTGCGTGGCGTCAACGGTGTGACCAGCGCCGAAGTGAGCCTCGAGAACGCCTGCGCCAATGTGGAGTGGGACGAGACACAGACCCATCCTGCCGACCTGAAGGCAGCCGTCGACGCACTCGGCAGATTCGAGCTCGTGCTCGACTAATCATCACAAGGGCATATCAGGACGGCAAGAGCCCTCCCGATATGCCCTTCTCTTTTTCACTCAAACAACCATTTCATCGTGAAACGAACAATCCCCGTCATAGGCATGGCCTGCGCCAGCTGCTCGGCCAATGTGGAGCGGGAGCTCCAGTCGCTGGAAGGAATCAACGAGGCCAGCGTGTCGCTGGCCAGCCGTTCCGCACTCGTGGACTACGATCCCCAGCGCATCACCCTCGAGCAGATGAAGAAAGCCATCAATGACATCGGCTACGACCTCGTGACAGAGAGCGACCGCAATGCCGAAGAGACAGAACGGAAGGCCTACCGGCTCCTCCAGCGGCGCACCCTCCTCAGCTGGCTCTTCGCCCTCATTGTGATGAGCCTCTCCATGGGATGGCTCTCCCTCGACAGCCTGCTGGCCGGCAGCTCCGGCGGCACGGCCATGGGTGACAGTCTCCTCAACAACCGGGCATCGCTCATCCTCGCCCTGGCCAACATCATCGTCTGCGGCCGCTCCTTCTACCGCTCGGCCTTCAAGCAGCTCATGCACCACTCGGCCAACATGGACACGCTCGTCACGCTCTCCACCGCCATCGCCTTCCTCTTCAGCACCTTCAACGTGCTCTTCGGAGACAGTGTCTGGACCCCGCGCGGCATAGAATGGCATACCTACTTCGATGCGGCAACCATGATCATCACCTTCGTGCTCACCGGCCGCCTGCTGGAGGAGAAAGCCAAGGACGGCACCGCCTCCTCCATCCGCGAGCTCATGGGCATGGCACCGAAGACAGCACACATCGTCGACGGCGACAAGATAGAAGAAGTGCCCATCTCCACCATCGAGGCCGGCGACCTGCTCGAGGTGCGTCCCGGCGAAAAGGTGCCCGTCGACGGCGAGGTGACCTGGGCCGAGAGCTTCATGACGCCCGACGCCGCCTACGTCGACGAGAGCATGATCACCGGTGAGCCATCGCCGGCCAAGAAGACCGCCGGCTCAAAGGTGCTGGCCGGCACCATCCCCAGCCAAGGCAAATTCCGCATGCGTGCCCGCCAGATCGGCGAGAACACGGCACTGGCCCACATCATCAAGATGGTGCAGGAGGCCCAGGGCTCCAAGGCTCCCGTACAACGCATCGTCGACAAAGCCTCGCTCATCTTCGTGCCCGTGGTGGCAGGGATCGCCCTCCTCACCTTTATACTATGGTGGGCTATCGGCGGGACGGCCGCCCTCCCCCATGCCATCCTCTCCGCTGTCGGCGTGCTCGTCATCGCCTGTCCGTGCGCCATGGGACTCGCCACCCCTACCGCCCTGATGGTGGGAATCGGCAAGGCAGCCCGCAAGAACGTGCTCATCAAGGACGCCACGGCGCTGGAGACCCTCAGAAAGGTCGATGCCCTCGTGACCGACAAGACCGGCACACTCACCCTTCCCAACCAGAACATCGACTTCACGAAGAGCGATGACCTGCCATTGGAGGCAAGGGAGACGCTGAAGCCCCATGCCCGTGAGGCCATGGAGCAGCTGCAGAAGCAAGGAGTGGAGATCTGGCTCATGAGCGGCGACAAGGAAGACGCCGTGGCCTACTGGGCACACAAAGCCGGTGTGCGCCACTGGCAGAGCCAGGTGAAACCGCAGGACAAGGAGGACCTCGTGCGCCGGCTGCAGCAGGAAGGCAAGACCGTAGCCATGATGGGCGACGGCATCAACGACACCCAGGCACTCGCCCTGGCCGATGTGAGCATCGCCATCGGCAAAGGCACCGACGTGGCCATGGACGTGGCACAGGTGACCCTCATGGGCGATGACCTGCAGGCACTCCCCGAGGCCGTCAGCCTCAGCCGGAAGACCGTTCGCATGATCGCCGAGAACCTGTTCTGGGCTTTCATCTACAACCTCGTCTGCATTCCCCTGGCCGCCGGACTGCTCTACGCTTTTGGCATCAGCTGGCAGATCACCCCGATGGCAGCCTCCGCCCTCATGGCACTGTCGAGCGTCAGTGTCGTCTTGAACAGTCTTCGGTTAAAATGGATAAAATAAAGCTGTTTGCGAGCACAAAACATTGATTTAAATCAACAAAAGCTCCAAAAATCCTAATATTATCCTAAAACACTTGTGGGAGACGCAAAAAGGCGCTACCTTTGCAGCGCAAAAACAAAGAAAGCCCCACCCATTAAGGTGAAAGGCTAATACAAAAGACATTAGGTTTAAGGTTAGTAGATTGTTTCATATAGGTTTTTAGTTTTTAGGTTTTAAGATTAGTTTTAGGTTACAAATCCCCACCATGCGTGATGTATGGTAGGGATTTGGTTTTTTATAGGGGTCTGTCCTCCCTAACATAAAAGCTCTACGATCAACTAGAAACCGACAAGAAACAACACGACTTTCTATAAAAGATGCCAGCCCCTTTTGGAACTGTCATCGTACGGATTCAGCCCTTCCTACCTCTTTCAAGAAGTGTATCTGACTACATCCGAACATCTCATAGTTATATGAAAGGCTCACCCAATAAATATTGGGGAGATATACTGCTCAGATGAAGTACAGGGGTGAAAAGCAGAGGAATGGCCCAAGGGCGCGTATGGAATGAATGCGGGGAATGAAACCCGGATCATGGCGGCATGAATC
>ENA-OOWN01001362-OOWN01001362.1-human-gut-metagenome-genome-assembly--contig:-NODE-1362-length-18243-cov-6.511546_pt1 | contig 18243 bp, 17 predicted proteins | sample MGYA00241406_ERZ501319 | MGnify/ENA primary metagenome ERZ501319 (study PRJEB25962, sample SAMEA2042734) | human gut metagenome | biome: human gut; feature: human-associated habitat; material: faeces... | reverse complement strand
CCCGCCACTCGGCTACCGTTCGGTGCCATTTGCCGTTATCTTCGGCCAGAATCTTCTTCAGCGTATCGAGAATGACCTCCTCCTCGTAAGACGACGGTTCGTAATCCAGCGTCGAAGCGTCGTTTTCGGCCTTATACCCTTTGTGGATCAACAACGTGGCATCGCCGCCGTCATCGACGATCAACTGAGGGCCCTTCCCGCCGGGGAACGACATGGCCATCGCCGTACACCACCAGTACTCGGGCAGCGTTTCGCCCTTCCACGCAAATACGGGAACCCCCGCTTCGGCGATGGCCGCCGCCGCATGGTCCTGCGTCGAAAAAATATTGCACGAGCACCAGCGCACGTCGGCGCCCAACTCGACCAGCGTTTCGATCAACACGGCAGTCTGAATCGTCATATGCAGCGACCCCATGATACGCACGCCCTTCAACGGTTTCTGCGGGCCGTACTTGCGGCGTATGGCCATCAGTCCGGGCATCTCGTGCTCCGAAATCTCAATCTCTTTCCGGCCCCATTCGGCCAATGACATATCGGCCACTTTGTAAGGCAGGGATAAATCCAAAAACATACTTTTTATCATTTAATCAATTATACATAATCTCTTGCCGAATCGTTGGCTCTCGTCGGCCGCATTGCGACACCGACTCCCGCCGAAGGGAATCGAAGCCACGAAGCGGTAAACACGGCCTCCGGCCGAAAAACGGTATAAACCGCCGCACGGTCATCGCCGCCGATTCTCCGAACTCAAAATACAGCTGCGATCCCGTTCGATCTGGCGCTGCAACTCCTCCAGCGAATCGAACTTGCGCTCATCGCGGATCTTACGCCGCAGCTCGACCCGGAGTCTCCGACCGTAGAGATCGCCCGAAAAGTCGAAAATATGGGTTTCGAGATGTCGGGGACCTCCGCCCACCGAGGGGTTGCTCCCCAGATTCGACATGGCCTTATACTCCACGCCGTCGATCTCCACACAAGACTCATACACTCCGCTTTCGATCGTATCCGCATCCGCAACCTCCATATTGGCGGTCGGAAATCCCAACTCACGGCCCAGTTGCCGTCCGTGCATCACCTCTCCTTCGATCCAGACAGACATAGCCTCAAATCTTTTCGGTCAGCTTGCGCACCAGGGAAATCTGGGAGAAAAACTCCTTGGCGAAAACCCGCAGCACGGTATAAAGCGGTATGGCCAGCAGCATGCCGATCACCCCGGCCAACGACCCGGCGATCAGGATCACGAGAAATATCTCGAGCGGCTGCGCCTTGACCCGCTCGGAGTAGAGCGTCGGTTGCAGCACGAAATCATCCAGCCCCTTCAAAATCAACAGCGATCCTGCGATGACCAGCATCGTATGGCCGATCGACATCCCTTCGATCGGGGTGATGATACCCATGCAGACCGAAACCGCGCCGCCGATGGTCGGACCGGCGTATGGCACGACGTTCATAACCCCCATGATAAGACCGATGAAAAAGGCATCCTGCGCCCTCATGCCGAAAGCCATCATCACCAGCGATACGGCCAGCATCAACAGGAAGCTCTCGGCCAAAATTCCCCGGAAGTAGCGAGACAGAAGCACTGTAATCGAATTGAGGGCATGCGTCACGTTCTGTTGGTATCGATCCGGGAAAAGTGCCGTTACCATCGCATAGAAAAGTCCGTCGTCCCGCAGGAAAAAGAACGTGATGAACGAAATCGAAAAAAAGGCGATTACGCTCGAAACGGCCAGACTCACCACCGATGAAAACGCCGTATTGATCGTGTCGAAATTAATCAGCGACTGCAGGAAAGAAATCAGCGTGTCCTTAAACGACACCTGGGTTTCGGGCAACGAGAAGAAGTGAGTGAGATAATCCTGAATACGCTGCAGCGGCTCCTCGACAGAAGTCAGCACCGTCGAAAAATCGAGGTGCGCCAACTGGTAGAGCTTGTTGGTCACCAGCGGCACGAAAAGCCCGCACATCACCGCGAAAACGATCCAGATCACCAGCAGCGTAACGAGCGCTCCGCACCAGCGCGGCACATGCCATCGCCCGATCCGGCCTCGGGATATCCGGGCTACCAGCGGGCGCCCCATGATGGCCAGCACCGCCGAAACCAGAATGTAGATCACGATGGAGCTGAAGTACCACATCAAAAAGAGGACGACGGCCGTAATGACCGCCCCCACCGTAAAACGAAGCAATGTTTGAGGTGTAATACTCATACGTACCGCAACGCGAAAACCGCCGCCAATAAGTTACTTCAACCGGGCGATGGGAGTTTGCGATCCCACGACAGGATCCCCGATCTCCACGAGCAATTCGGTATCCTTCGGCAGAAGGATGTCGATGCGGGAGCCGAACTTGATGAACCCGCAAACCGAATTTTGCTCCACCTTCGAGCCGACTTTCATATAGGAAACGATACGACGGGCGATCAGACCCGCAATCTGACGGAAGAGCACCTCCTTGCCGTCGGGGGTTCGCACGACGGTTGTCGTCCGCTCGTTCTCGGTCGAGGACTTGGGATGCCACGCCACCAGGAAACGCCCCGGATGATACTTGAAATACTCCACGGTACCTCCGACCGGCACCCAGTTCATGTGAACGTTGGTAATCGACATGAAGATCGAAATCTGCAGCATCTCCCGATCGAGGTATTCGCTCTCGTGTACCATTTCGGTCACTACGACCCGGCCGTCGCACGGAGCGAAGACCAACTCCGCATCATGGATCTTCACACGCCGCGGCTCCCGGAAAAATGCCACGATAAAGAACCAAAACAGCACAAGCAGAATGGATCCGAACCAGAGCAGTCCCGCTTCGGCATGGCGCGACATCAGATAGTACATCAGCGCCCAAAGCAGGAAACAAACGACTCCTGTCAGCCCGATAATCTTGTAGCCTTCCTTGTTTATTTTCATATTCGGATAGTAAGTTTTCTTATGAAATATGCAGCAATACCAGATAAGCGACCACGAACGGCAACGAGAAAATGAGCGCATCGAAACGGTCGAGCCAACCGCCGTGCCCCGGCAGAATATTGCCCGAATCCTTCACGCCGGCCGCACGCTTGAACATCGACTCGATCAAATCGCCCAACACACCGCTCACGGTACTTACGGCACGCTTCCAGCGAGGACGGTCCTGCTGAACACCGCTCATTACCTTGCTCAACTCGAAGGATACGGCACGGAAATCATCGCTCAATACGCTGGTTGCACCAGAAATCACCTTGATCTCTGCGTATGTCTTCAGATCATCCAGAGAGGTCTCCGCAAGAATTTTCTCAACCTCGTGGATTGGTTCAGGCTGACCCACGCAAATTTCCTTGAAAGCAGGGAAACCGGATGCCAGGAACACATTGCCCCAGTCGATGCCAGGATAATCGAGCACGAGCTGGTTGTAGGTCATCTTGTGATAGTTCTTGTCGATGTCGCGGAGCTGTACCTGGCTATAGCTTGCCTTAGCGATGCGGGTCTCGATAGCCATCACAGCCTCCATCTTCTTCTGGGCGGTAGCCTCGTCGTTGCCTACCATCTGGAAGAGCTTCTTCATATAAGCCTTGTATGCATCACGAATCTTCTTGGTCTGCTCGTCATCGTTTACATAGTAATCGCGTACACCAAGACCGAGACCACTCTGGTCTACCTCAACGAGGTTGTTGGCGGCATCACGAAGGTCGGCGCCCACACCGATGCCATACATCATGGTACCCTCGCCACGGAAATCGAGCTGAGCGGTAACGAGCTGATACTCTCTGCGGTCCTTGATGGCTGCAATGCGGTCGAGAGTTGGCTTGATAGGTGCCCATCCCTCCTTGTTCAGGCGAACGCTGTCCATACGGAGGTTGTAGAGCGAACCGATCTTCTGTCCGAGTGACCCCTTCTGCTGTGGCTTGGAAGCATATTCAAGGATGATGTCCTGGATGCGCTTCTGGTTCTGCTCAAAGAGATCGGTGAAAGCACCATTGTCGGTATGCTCGGCATCGAGTGGATGATTCTTCATCCAGTTGCCTGCGGCATAGCGATAGAAATCATTACCCGGCTTAATGGTCAAGTCCATGTTGGTCTTGTCAATACCGGAGCCCAACTTCTCCTGCTGGGCAAAAGCAGTTGTTGCACTGAGCAACAATGCTGCGAATAATACTTTTGTTCTCATTATTGTTTGTATTTAACTGTTTCTTTTTTTATAAGAGCGAGACCTGCAAATGTCAGGGCGCCATTCAGCATCAGAAGCTCATAGCCGAACTTATAGCCCACATACTGCGAGGTAAGGGTATCGATGGCGAAGCAGATGAGCGGACTGGCGATGCAGACCCATGGCGACCAGCGGTCGTTTACCTGACGCTTGGTGAGCAGACTGAAGGCAAACAAACCCAACAGCGGACCGTAAGTATAAGAGCAGAGGATGTAGATGGCATCTATCACGCTCGTAGAATTAATCGCCTTGAAAGCAATGATGAAGAGCATGAAGACGAAAGCCACCAGCAGATGCATACGCTTGCGAAGCTTCATATCCTCTTTCCTGCCCAATATATCCACACAGAGACTCGTAGTAATCGCGGTCAATGCTGAATCGGCACTGGAGAAACTTGCCGCCACAATGCCAATGGTAAACAAGACCACCACCAGGTTTCCCATCGCCCCCGAAGCCGCAAACATCGGCAACAGATCATCAGGAGCATCAGGCAAAGCCACTCCCTGTTTCTGAGCCAGCATCACCAGCAACACACCCAGACTCAGGAAAAGCAGATTGGCAGGCACAAAGGCAAAACCATAGCTGCAAACATCCTTCTGGGCCTCACGGAGCGACTTGCAGGTAAGATTCTTCTGCATCATATCCTGATCAAGACCGGTCATCACAATCACTACAAAGACACCGCTGAGGAACTGTTTCCAGAAATTCTGTTTCGACATCCAGTCATCAAAGACAAGAATACGGGAATGACTGTCGTGAGCAATCGCAGTGATCGCTTCGGAAGGAGTCATGCCCAACGCCGACATCACCTGACAGATAATGAGGATGAGCGCAGCAAACATACAGAGCGTCTGAAAGGTATCCGTCCACACCAGCGTCTTGATGCCACCCTTGCGCGTATAAAGCCAGATAAGCAGTACCATGACAGGAACCGTGACCCAGAACGGAACACCAATCCCATCGAGCACGAAACGCTGCAAGAGGATACAGACGACAAAGAAACGGACCGCCGCACCCGTCATCTTGGACAAGAGGAAGAATGAAGCTCCAGTCTTATACGAACGTTCCCCCAACCGCTGCTGCAGATAACCGTAAATCGTAGTGAGATTATACCGGTAATAGATAGGAAGCAAAAGAAAGGCAACCAGGAAATAACCCAGGATGAAACCGATGCACATCTGAAGATAGGTCATATCCGTTCTCATCACCATGCCCGGCACACTGACGAAAGTGATGCCCGAAATAGACGCTCCCACCATACCGAAAGCAACCATATACCAAGGCGAACGGCGGTTGGCACGATAGAAAGTTTCATTACTTGCCATTTTACGGGCAGTAAGATGACTGAAGAGCAGCAGCACACAGAAGTATGCCAGAACTGTGATAACGATAGCCATATTCTCTTAGATTTAAATAAAAACAAAAAACCTCCGAGATCACTCTCGAAGGTTTCTGCGGTGCGTACGAGACTCGAACTCGTGACCTCCTGCGTGACAGGCAGGCATTCTAACCAACTGAACTAACGCACCTTTTTGCTATCGGTAGCCCCTTGTTCTAATTGCGAGTGCAAAGGTAGCAATTTATTTACAAACCTCCAAACTTTTCACGAACTTTTTTCCAAAAAAGTATTGCATCACCCAAGCGTCCTTGTACTGATTATCCTCCCTCAGCCAGTCTTTTAGCTCCATTTGTCGTTGAAAGCCAAGCGATTGGAAAAGATGCACCGAAGCTGTATTGTCCTGGCACACGATGGCATAGAGCTGGTGAAGATTCAATATGTTGCGGGCATAGTCGATAAGCTGGGAAAGTGCCGACCAAGCATATCCCTGCTCACGATAACGTTTCAAGATGACGATGCCCACCTCTGCCCGTCCGTGCTGAGGGTTAAAATTGACAAGATCGACTATCCCAACCGTCTCATGGGCGACATTCTCAGCTATCATTCTCAGTTGACGGTCTACATAAATGTCACAGGAGCAGTTGGCGATGTAATTGTGCAGTGCATAGCGCGAATAAGGTACATTGGTGGTTCCCACCTCCCATAAATCGCGATCGTTCTCCATCTTATACAGCAGGTCAAGGTCCTCAGGCTCAAGCGCGCGAAGTCGGACAATGGGACGAGTGTTCTTTTCTGTTTGTTTGTTTTTCATCATCGCTTAAAGTTAGTGGATTATATCTACAAGAAGATGCGTGGCTTCACCTGACCGGTCTATTGCACCACTTGCGTGGCCGTGATCAGCAAGTCGGCATCGGGATCATAGGTAGCTAGTTGCTCGCGTGGCTGACATTGCTGTGAGGCTAGTGCCTCCAGCATCGACGTATAATCATAGACCGACACATCATAGACCGCATAGACGGGAGCGCCTTCTGCAGGTTCAGTCATCAGTCCGCGACGACGACAGAAGAGGTCAAACTTCTCCTTGTTCGACCGGCTGCCATGAAAGACATATACCGCTTCGGTAGAGACGGCCATCGAGGGGGTGAAGAAGCCCAACGCCCGGCGTGCTCCCCGGAACTGCAGGAGACAAAGGGCCTGGAGAGCCTTGAGATAGATACCTACCTGCACAGGCACCGAGAGAAGCCACGACAAATGTCCGTAATGTTTCCGGAAGAAGATGAGCATGGCCTCATAGAACACATGGACATAGCGGAAGCTCGACTTCTGCGTGCTCTCTCCTTTATAATGCAGGATTCTCAGAGGCAGATACCAGTTGTGCCAACCCTTCTTGAGCAAACGATAACTCAAGTCGATATCCTCGCCGTACATAAAGAAAGTCTCGTCGAGCAGTCCCACCTCTGCGAGCGCCTCTCGGCGCAACAGACAGAAAGCGCCACTGACGATATCGATCTCTACGGGTTCATTCCACGGCAGCCATCCCATGTAATAGCGGCCGTAACGCCGGCTCTCCGGAAAATACGCGCACAGTCCCGACATCTTATAGAAAGCCGTCAGCGGAGAAGGCACGCCGCGCCGCGATTCAGGAGCCGAGCTGCCATCGCTGTTCAGCATGTGCACGCCACAGGCTCCGGCTTCAGGATGACCATCCATGAAGGCGACCGCACGCTTCAACACATCCTCACCGACCAATGTGTCGGGATTGAGCAGAAGCACATAGTCACCCTCCGCCTCGCGGATAGCCTTGTTATTGGCTCGGGCAAATCCGAGATTGTGCATCGACGCGATGAGCTTTACCTGCGGATAATGTTCGGTCACAGCCTCTACCGATCCGTCACCGGAATGATTGTCTACGACAAACACTTCTGCCTCCATCCCGTCAAGGGCACGGAATACCGACCGCAGACACTGCAGGAGATAGGAACGGACACGATAGTTGACGATGATGACGCTAAGCTTCATAGACACCTTCTTTATTTTTCATCCTGTCCATCCGGCTTGTCAGCAACTTCCTCGTTCTGTTCCAGCTTCTCCCTGTCGTCCAGCTCCGCCATCTCCTGCTCACAGCGTGTCTTTGAGGGATAGACGAAGAACAGGCTGAGCAACAGGATAATGGACATATAACCGAACGCGACAGCCATGAACTGATAATAGAGCACGGCATTCAGCACAATCGGTACACAGAGCATCAACAGACGAACGATGCTCCATGTATGCAGAGCCTTCATACGCCCCTCGACCAACAGCCGGTGGATGCGCTTGAAGCGGAAAAGGAACAAGGCTACCGGGATAGCCACGATCGTGGCCAGCTCCATAACGATCTGCCAGACGAACTGGCATGCAGAACGATCGGCCCAACCGCCTTCCAGTAGCCAGTGACTCTCATATACCACCACGATAAGGATGGTCAGGACGACAGACGTCCAAAGAATAGCTTGCAATATATGACGCAAACGGTTCATAATCAGTATAGAAACATCTTATTTTATAAAAAATAAAGGCGGCAAGCCGCAGAGCCACCTGCCTTCCTGCATACATCACTGGTCGAAAGGCGTACGGTTGAGTATCGAACGTCCCAGCGTCACCTCGTCCGTATATTCCAGCTCATTGCCGACCGAGATACCCCGTGCGATGACACTCACCTTCACATCGAGCCCGCGCAACTGCCGGGATATATAATAATTAGTAGTGTCGCCCTCCATGGTAGAGCTCAGTGCCAGGATCACCTCACGGATTCCTCCCGCCTTCACCCGTTCCACCAAAGAGGCGATCTCCAGATCGCCCGGTGCTATGCCGTCCATGGGCGAGATGATGCCTCCAAGCACGTGGTACAGTCCGTGATACTGCTGTGTATTCTCCACCGCCATCACATCCTGAATATTCTCCACCACGCAGACCGTCGACGCATCACGCGAATGATCGCTGCAGATCGGGCACACCTCGGTGTCGCTGATGTTGTGGCACACCTTACAATACTTCACGTCTTTCTTTAGGTGAGAGAGTGCAGACACGAAGCCGTCAACCGTTTCCTCGCTCTGACGGAGCATAAACAGCACAAGCCGCAAGGCACTCTTGCGGCCGATACCCGGCAGGCGGGAGAACTCGCTCACCGCCCGTTCAAGCAATACGGAGGGATACTGATCCATTAGAGATAAATGCCAATACCCAGATTAATCCCTATCGTGCTATAGTCAGAATGATTCTTAAAACTCTGCTGATAGTACACTGACGGCTCGATGGTCACGGTGCGGCTGACAAAGAAAGCATAACCTGCCTCTACGCCCGGCATCACGTCGTTATAGTTGTGGAAGGCATGCACGAATTTCGCATTCACGCCCAGAAACAGACCATTCTGTACGATATAATAACGGCCACCGACGCCCAGATTCATATAATCGGCAACGGCATCACTGCCTGAATGGTCATAACCGGCCTGTCCGTAAATCATCCAATTGTCTTCAAGCATATAACCCACCTTGGCGCTCAAGCCCAGGTTGAGTTTGTTGAGACCGCTATAGCTCAGATTGAGACCTGTGAGCGATGCTCCTACGTACATCTTGTCCTTCTCAAACTGGGCACTCGCCGTTATGCAAGTCAGCAGTGCCAGCATCATCATGATAATTTTCTTCTTCATAAATATAATGTATTAGTTGTTGGCATTCTTTCCGTCGCGAACCTTCCATATACAGAACCAGATGGCAGCGATGAGAAAGACGATCACGGTGCCCACATAAGCCACCGACGGACTGAATCCCAAAGCCATCGGCGACACAAGAAGGAAGGTAGCGCAGACCAGTGTCATGAACAAAGCAGGGACAAGCACCATGAAGTAAGCCTTATGGGTGCGCACCATGTATACCACCATCATCCACAATGTGAACACCGCCAGTGTCTGGTTGGACCAGCCGAACCATTGCCAGATCGTATTGAATCCGTCGGGATTGGTCTCCTGCCAGACAAGCAGGGCAATGACGGCCAGGAACATCGGGACTGCGATATACAACCGTTTCACCACTGATTTCTGTTCGAGATGCAGTGCCTCGGCGATCATCAGGCGGGCGGAGCGCAAGGCCGTGTCACCGCTTGTGATAGGAGCGGCCACCACGCCAAAGACTGCCAGCAGGCCACCGAAGAGGCCGAGCCAACCCGTGCACACCTTTTCCACCACCGTCGGTGCGGTAAAGAACTGTATGAGCGTCTTTCCCGCTCCACCCTGATACTGATTGGTGAACTGATTGACCGTCTCGGCATCGACACACTTTTTCCATCCTCCATAATAGAAGAAATAGATAGACACCGTGGCCCAGATCAGCGCCACAATACCCTCACAGATCATCGCACCGTAGAAGATGGGGCGTCCCGCTTTCTCATTCTTCAGGCAACGGGCCATCAACGGGCTCTGTGTGGCATGGAAGCCACTGATGGCTCCGCAGGCGATCGTCAGGAACAGACAAGGGAAGAGAGGATTGGCAGCCATATATGAGGAGGTGCCCAACATGGCAGCAGGCACATTGCTATTGGCATTGTCGAGGCCTGTCCATAGCTCAGGCAGCTCCGGCATGGTCACATAGAGATAGACCAACAACGAGAAAGCCATGAAGAGCAGGGCAAAGGCAAAGATGGGATAGAACCGGCCGATGATCTTGTCTATGGGCAGCATGGTGGCCAGGATGTAATAGATCAGGATCACGACCACCCAGCCCATCGTCGTCCAGCCAAAGTCTTTCAACAGAAGGGCAGGACTGTAGACGAACACCGCGCCCACCATCAGCAGCAGGAACACCGAGAACACGAGCATCACTTTTTTCGTGCGCTTGCCTAGGTATATTCCGACAAGCTCGGGCAGGCCCGCCCCGCCGTGGCGTACCGACAGCATGCCGCTCAGGTAGTCGTGCACGGCGCCCGCGAAGATGCACCCCAGCACAATCCAAAGGTAGGCCGAAGGGCCGAACTTGGCGCCCATTATCGCGCCGAAGATAGGTCCCGTGCCTGCGATATTGAGAAACTGTATCATGAAAATCTTCCAGCCGGGCAGCACTACGTAGTCCACTCCGTCAGCCATGCTTACTGCCGGGGTGGGCCGGTCGTCGGGCGCGAATATGCGTTCCACCACTCGTCCGTAAACCATATAGCCCACGATGAGGGCTAGCAAACTTAAAGTAAAAGTAATCATTGTAAGATGTTTGTTTAAGGTAAATGTAGTTTTACAAATGCAAAAATACTTATTTTTTAATTAAACGGCCTATATCGGCGACTAATTAACACAATCTTTTGTTTTAATTACTTTAACTACCTTCGTCCACTTTAAGCGGTGAAAACCTTTGATTGTCGGAAAAAAGTGTTATCTTTGCACGCAGTTTACACAAAGGAGGCCCCGTAGCTTAGCTGAATAGAGCGTCAGATTCCGGTTCTGAAGGTCTTGGGTTTGAATCCCAACGGGGTCACTTCGCAACGCAGGCGCATATCGTATGTGCCTGCGTTTTTTGTTAATGGAGAGCAAGATTGCGGCCTTTTTTCGACGCAATGTTACACTGTTTCTAACTACCTGATTTCCAATGGCTTCGCAAAAGGCCATGTTTTGGCTTCCAAAAGGTGGCCTTTTGCGCTGCGAAAGGTGGCCTTTTGGAAGCCAAAACATGGCATATTACATTACACATGTTGCCGTGGCGGGTGGGCTGAAGGATGAAAATAACGGATATTTTGTGATTTTTTATGCCGTGGCTGCAACTTTTCGGCTATTTATTGCGTCATACATACAGAAACGGAAAATTAAAAAATTATGAAGCATTTGATTTTGTCATTGATAATGGTCACGGCGTTTGGTTTACCGGTAATGGCGCAGACGCCCGATAAAGGACTTACGGTACGTCAGCCAAAGCCGGTAACGACTATAGACACGGGTGGTATAGTGGCTTATTCTGATACGGCGGGAACTGGCGCTTCGGCCGTGACGCCTGCGGCTGATGACGGTGACGACGACGGTGAACGCGATATTGTAAGTTCGTGGAATGCGGTAGACGACAATCCCTTTTCGCTCATCGCTTATCTTACTTCGGTGGGAGTGGGCGGTGTCATCGTGGCTATATTCTTCGTCTTGCTGTGCCTGCTTGTCGTGTTTTCGCCGGTTATTCTTATCGCGGTTATACTTTATCTCGTTTTCAAGCGCAGGAACGAGCGTTACAAGATAGTAGAGAAGGCCATAGAGACGGGGCGGCCATTGCCGCGTGACATGCGCGGCGATATGCTTGAAGGCAATGATGCGCTCTTCCGCAAGGGCATACGCAACGCCTCGATAGGTCTCGGAATAGTGGCGTTCGCCCTGTGCGTAGGTTCCAACTGGGTTGGCGGCATAGGTCTTATAGTGGCGTTCTACGGTGCCGGACAGGCCGTTATAGCGCGCACTTCGGGAAAGAAGAATGACACCGACGTGCACGACGAAGATGTTGATTTATAGTATCGGCCGGCTCATTACAGGTAAGCGATGAAGTCTCTTGGCGACATATCGTTGGTGGCCCGGGTTGTGGCGTTGGGCGACAAGCGGGCGTTCGACGCGCTTGTGAGGAAGCACCAGCAGGCGGTGCGGAGGTTCTTCCTGCACCAGACTCTCGGCGACACCCCGTTGAGCGACGACCTTGCGCAGGAGACGTTCATCAAGGCTTACACGCATATAGGCTCTTTCCGGGGCGTGGCGGGCTTTCAGACTTGGTTGTTCGGCATCGCCTACCGTGTGTTCTTGGATCATGTCAGGTCACGCAAGACCACATTTGATATTGACGAGAGCGTGACGCGCGTCAGCGCAAGGACTGCCGACGGCGGGCTGAAGGTTGACTTGTACGAGGCTTTAAAACTGCTGAAGGCCGACGAGCGTATGTGCGTCACGCTGCAGTTGGTCGAAGGACAGCCCATAGAACGTATATCAGCGATAACAGGCATGTCGCCGGGCACGGTGAAATCACACCTCTCGCGCGGTAAGTCAAAACTTGCAACATATTTAAAGGAGAACGGATATGACTGATAATAAGGATGAGCTTTTGGTCAAAAAGTTTTTTGAAGGCAACAGGATTGACTTGCCCGATGATGGCTTTTCGCGCCGTGTCATGCGCAGGTTGCCCGACCGCGAGCGCAGGCTTAACCGCCTTTGGACGGCTTTATGTGTTGTGGTCGGAGTGGTGTGTTGCGTCAAGTTCGACTGGATAGACGGCCTTTCCGAATGTGTCAGCAATCTTTTCACATTCGTGTCATCCGGCCATTTGCTTCTTGATAAGCCTTATATGCTTTGGCTTTTGCTGCTTTCTGTCATTTTCTTGGGCGGATATAAGGCCATTGCGAGGGAGTAATGGCTGTGCGTATGGATAGTATAATGAGTTAAGGAGTTGAAGAAGTTAAGGAGTTAAGACAATACCCTTATTATTTGTTTTTGGTTACAAAACACTTGTCTTAACTCCTTAACTTCTTCAACTCCTTAACTCATTATAAAAGGTTTATTCTATTTCGAAATAAAACTCGTCATCGCCGGTGTCGCCGCTTGCCGGCTCTTGTGCTTTTGGAGGGTTCTTCAGGTTGCCTTTTTCGTCAAACATTCCGTATGTGATGCGTAGCACTATGAATTCGGTTCGGCGGTTCAGCTGGTTGCATATTTCCTGTTTCTCTGGGTCAAGCTGCTTTATGAAGTCCTCGGTCAGCACGTCGCCTTCTTTCAGCCACGTATATTTCTCGGTCAGTTTCTTGCGTATTGTCTTGGGCTTTCCTTTTCCATAGCCCACAGGCGACAGCCTGTCCTTTGCTATTCCGTGCTCTATGAGATAGTCGACCACGGCCTGCGCCCTGTTTTGCGACAGTGTTTTGTTGTACTCCTCGCTGCCTTTATAGTCGCAGTGCGCGCTCAGTTCTATCGTGACGTTGGGATTCTCGTTCAGCAGTTTCACCAGCTCGTCGAGCGCGGTTTTCGACTCCGGCCGCAACGAATACTTGTCAAAGTCGTAGAAAATGTTGTCAATCAGCACAGGAACGCGTATCGACGCTAACGGGAATTGCAGCACATATTCCTTTGATTCGGTTACAGGCTCGACGCGAAGTTCTTCCTTATGGTTAAGGAAACCTTTGCATGTGGCCAGCATTACATAGTCGACACCCGGCTGGATTACCTGCGTGAACGAGCCGTCCAGCTTTACTCCGAGCTTAAGGTTGGTGCCGTCGCTGCCCACCATATACACTTGGGCTTCAGGCAGTTCGTAGCCTTCCATTTCGTAAACCCAGCCTTTCACGGTCTGTATTACTTCGGGTTTCTCGAAGCTGTAGATGTGGTCGTAGCCGCGCGCGTCACCCCGGTTTGACGAGAAGAAACCTCGGTTGTGCGGCCCTTCAAACGTCATCCCGAAGTCGTCGGCCTGCGAGTTGAGCGGGTATCCGGGATGTTCCAGCACGAAATGCTTTGTCTTCGGGTCAACTGTAGCGATGTAAATGTCAAGTCCGCCCAGTCCTTTATGCCCGTTTGACGAGAAATATAGGTCTCCGTTCGGCCTGAATGTAGGGAACATCTCGTCGCCCGGCGTATTGATGGGCTCGCCCAGATTCTCGACTCCTCCAAGCCCGGCGGCCGTCATTCGTATGCGCCAGATGTCGTAGCCGCCCTTGCCTCCGGGCATGTCTGACGTAAAGTAAAGCCATTCGCCGTCGGGAGATATTGCCGGATGGGCGTAGCTTGACAGTGTGTCGCGCGTTATCTCCAGCGGCGTAGGCTTGCCCCACGCCGCGTCTGAACGGCTGGATGTCACGATTGTAGCGTATCGGGGATAATTCGGGTCGGTGACACATTGCGTTAGATACATTTCGCGCTGGTCTGTCGTAAAGCAGCAAGCGCCTTCGTCATACTCGGTGTTGAGGCCCGATTCTATTGTCTCCGGGCGTTGCCATTTGCCTGTTTCGTCTTTCTGTGAGAAAAAGATGTCGCCGTTTTTTGTGCCGGTTATGCCGCTCAGTTCGTCGCCTTGGGCTTCGTTGCGGGTGGAAGTGAAGTACAGTTGGTCATACTCGTCGCCGAAAAGCATAGGCGAATAATCGGCCCGGCGCGAGTTGAATATGTCCATCTTCTTCACGATGTAGCGTGAGCCTGCGTCCTTTTCAGCCTGTGCCGACAGTGCCGATGACAGCCCGGTCTTGGCCAGTTCGTTGTCGGGCAGCGTGTCTAAAACCAGTTGGTATTCCTTTGCCGCCTCCTTGTAGCTGCCCGCTTTCATCAGCAGTCGCGCCAAATTGAGGTGTGTGTCGATGCTGTCCTGCTTGTAACGGATTACGTTGCGGTAGGCCGCTATGGCTTTGGCGTTAGAGTTTATGCGGTCGTAGCAGTGGGCAAGCTTTGCCGCGCGCTGTCCGCGTTTAGTCCTTTCTTTTGCCGCTGTTTTGTTGTAGGCCACCTTAAACTCCGCCGCAGCGTCGTAATATTCGCCTACGGCGAGGTATTTCTCGCCTTTTTTCATATAATGGTCGGCACCGCATGACGTTATGGCGGCGGCCATTACACATATTATTATATATGCGTATGTCTTCACATTTATAATAACTTAAAAATCTGTTGTTTATTGCTTAAAAGGCAATCTGAATGTGCAACCCTCGCGCCAGCGGTCGCATCCGTAGGCGGTTTTGCCCTTTATTATGCGCCCTTTGCCGCATACGGGACAGTTGCTGCCTACGATCGAGTCGTCGGCAGGCAGTGTTTCTTTTGCTTTTCCGGTTTTTGTCGTGGTTGTTTTGGCCGTGGTCTGCACCTTTGGTTTAGGTGCCGTGGCTTTTTTCTTTGCCTTTTTCTTCAGGTCATCTTCGGTCATTACTGTCACGTGGCGGTTGCTGTTGTCGGCCAGCACGTCGTTTACTATCGTGGTGATTTGCTGCTTTAGCTCGTCAATGAATTGCCCGGCGTCATATTTCTTGTGCTCTATGTCGCGCAGTTTCTTTTCCCAAATGCCTGTCAGTTCGCAGCTTTTAAGCAGTTCCTCCTTTATTATTCCTATTAGTTCGATGCCTGTCGGCGTGGCCACAATCCGCTTGCGTTCGCGCTTAATGTAGTGTCTTTTAAACAAAGTCTCGATTATGTTCGCCCTCGACGACGGCCGCCCGATGCCGTTTTCCTTCAGGGCGGCGCGCAGTTCTTCGTCATCGACGAACTTTCCCGCCGTCTCCATGGCGCGTAGCAGCGTCGCTTCGGTGTAGTATGGGGGCGGAGTGGTCCACTTTTCGGTAAGCGTTGGCGTGTGTGGGCCGCTTTCTCCTTTGGTGAAGGCTGGCAATGTACGTTCCTCGTCCTGCTGTTTCGTGTTGTCGCCGTCGGCCATTGGCGCGTCCTTGGCGTACAGCAGACGCCAGCCCGGGTCAAGAATTTGCTTGCCTGAGACTTTGAATTCCACGTCGTCAACCTTGCCCATGACCGTCGTCGTAGAGAACTTACAGTCGGGATAGAACGCGCTGATAAAGCGTCTTGCTATCAGGTCGTAAACGTTGCGCTCTAAATCTGTAAGGTTTTGGGCCGGAACGCCCGTAGGGATTATTGCGTGGTGGTCGGTCACTTTCGACGTGTCGAATACCTTTTTGCTCTTTGGCAGAGGCTTGCCTAAGAGCGGTTGCGTAAATGTCTCATATCCACGTAGCCCGCGCAGGGTTGCGGGGCACTTGGGATAGATGTCGTCGCTGAGGTACTGAGTATCCACACGGGGGTACGTTGTCAGTTTTTTCTCATAGAGCGACTGTATCACGTTGAGCGTAGTCTCGGCGCTCATGGAGTATTTTTTGTTGCAGTCAACCTGCAGCGATGTCAGGTCGTAGAGGTGGGGCGGGGCTTCGCGTCCGGCCTTTTTCTGCACGTCGGTCACGGTGAACGGCTTGTCAGCTATCTTCGCGAACGACTGCTCGCCTTCCTCTTTGCTCGTGAATTTGCCTTTTGTGGCGGTGAACAGCGTGTCGCGGTACACCGTGGAGAGCACCCAGTAAGGTTCGGGCTTGAAGTTGTCTATTTCCTTTTGGCGGTTCACTATGAGTGCGAGGGTAGGTGTCTGCACGCGCCCAACCGACAGCACCTGCCTATCCTGCCCGTATTTCAGCGTGTACAGGCGAGTGGCGTTCATGCCTAGCAGCCAGTCGCCGATGGCCCGGCTCAGTCCGGCAAGGTACAGGGGCTTGTACTCCTCTTGGTCTTTCAGCGTGCTGAAGCCTTCGCGTATGGCCTCGTCGGTCATCGACGAAATCCACAGACGCTTCACCGGGCACTTCGCCTGAGCTTTCTGCATCACCCACCGCTGTATCAGTTCACCCTCCTGTCCGGCGTCGCCGCAGTTTATTATGCCGTCGGCGGCCTGCATGAGGCGCTCTATGACGGAAAACTGTTTTATTATTCCTTTGTCGTCAATCAGCTTTATGCCGAAGCGTTGTGGTATCATCGGCAGCGCGGCAAGGCTCCACCGCTTCCACATCGGGGTGTAGTCGTCGGGTTCTTTCAGCGTGCACAGGTGGCCGAAAGTCCATGTCACTTGGTAGCCGTTGCCCTCCATGTATCCCTCGTGCGAGGCTGTCGCCCCCAGTATCCGCGCTATGTCGCGCGCCACGCTCGGTTTCTCGGCTATGCAGACAATCATAATTGGAAAAACTAAACACCCCCCCCACCCCTCCCGAAGGGAGGGAGCTTGAATAGCCTAAGCCAGTAGGGCAAGGTGTTGTAATGTACTATTAAAAAGTTATTTTTTTGCTATTGGTTGATTGGCAAGTCATTTCCAACTCCCTCCCTTTGGGAGGGCTGGGGTGGGTGTTTAGTGCTTTGACTGGTCAATACCCCAGTTCTTCGCCCACCAGCACTACGGTGTGGCGGCCTGCGGGGTGCGAGTTGCGCATGAAGTGTATGTAGTTGCAGATACTCTCGGGCGAGTTGCAGTTGTGGCATACGCCGTCAACTTGGCACGGGGTTTTTATGTCGAAGCGGGCGGCGTTAATCGGGCTGGCGGTCGAGCGGGCGCGCGCGAGTGCGGCGCTGACGTCTTGCGCCACCTTGTTCAGTCCCACTACGAATATCACCTTCTTAGGCCCGAAGGTTATCGCGGCTACGCGGTTGCCGTTGCCGTCGATGTTCACTATCACGCCGTCTTCGCTTATCGCGTTCACGCTCGACAGGTAGAAGTCGGCCGAGAACGCCTCGCGGTATATGCGTTGCGCTTCGTCGCGGTCGGCGGCAAGGTCGCGGTCGAGCACCTTCAGGGCGCGTTTGTGCAGCGCGGCGGTCAGCCCCATGTCGCGTATTGTCATCGAGCCGCCCCATGTCACGGTGCTGCCGTCGGGTATCATGGCCGATATTTTCTCAACGGCCTCGGCCGCAGTAGGGCAGTATATGGCCTCGAAGTTGCGTCGCTTCAGGTTCTTTATCATTTTTTCCGCAAGTCGGTTGTTGCGTATTTCTTTAGGTGTCATAATGTGTTTTGTATTGAGTTTATTGGCGTACGTGAATGCAAAATTACTCATTTTTTTGTCATTTCGGGCGTGATGCGTCATAAATATGGTATGTTTAACATACTGTCGGTTTTGTGAAAGGGGATCGTCCGCAGTTTTGTTGTATAACGTATAGGTGCCAACCCCGTCCCTGAAGGGGGTGAACTATGCTTAACCGCATGTGGAGTGACTGAAGGGAA
>ENA-OOWN01001358-OOWN01001358.1-human-gut-metagenome-genome-assembly--contig:-NODE-1358-length-18260-cov-5.635814_pt1 | contig 18260 bp, 18 predicted proteins | sample MGYA00241406_ERZ501319 | MGnify/ENA primary metagenome ERZ501319 (study PRJEB25962, sample SAMEA2042734) | human gut metagenome | biome: human gut; feature: human-associated habitat; material: faeces... | reverse complement strand
AACTTGCTGAATATCAAATGCTGATTTTGAGAAGGTTGGTTCCGTACGCACCGCATAAAAACCGTGAAGTGTTAATACTTCACGGTTTTTATGTCAATATTTTCACACATAAATATTTTGACATTTAAATTTTTATTCATATCTTTGCAACAAGAAAAACTGAGATATAGAGACCGTATTGGTTCGATAGGGATACTCATCAATAAAAAACGAAAAACCGAGATGACTTCTCTTGTTGATGGCGGGCCACAATACCGTAGGGTATAGCTGTAAAGCCGGTGGATTACAAAGACGGAGAGCTCTCAAATCTTATATAGCTCGGAGTTTTCATCACATCACTGGTACGGTCTTTTCAATACGGGCAGGACTTGTTCCTGCCTATATTTATATAAATAATAAGAACTTATATTTTTATCATGTTTTCTGGAATAGTTGAAGAAACAGCAATTGTCGTTGCTGTTAGAAAAGACAAAGGGAATATAGACCTGACATTAAAATGTTCATTCACAAACGAATTGAAAATAGATCAGAGTGTATCACACAATGGTGTTTGTTTGACTGTTGTACGTATCAGCGGAGAATGTTATACTGTTACTGCTATGAAAGAAACACTAGAACGTTCAAATCTAGGTTTGTTACAAATTGGTGATAAGGTAAACATAGAACGCTCCATGTCCATGAATGGCAGACTGGACGGGCACATTGTGCAAGGACATGTAGATATGACAGCTGAATGTATAGCTAAACAAGATGCAGACGGTAGTACTTATTTTACATTCAAGTATCAATTCAATAAAGAAATGGCACAACGCGGATATTTCACTGTAGACAAAGGAAGCGTGACTGTCAACGGTGTATCACTTACTGTCTGCAACCCAACAAACGATACATTTACCGTAGCAATAATACCATATACATTCGAACACACTAATTTCAGCGAAATCAATATCGGATCAAAAGTTAACATCGAATTTGACATTCTCGGCAAATATATAGCGAGACTTAACCAAATAAGTTAAAAAACCGTTAATACAACAGTGCAAAATCGACGAAATGGATATATGCCTCTACTAACTGATGGCATATATCCATTTTATTTTTCCACACAACAGTTTCTTTCTACATTTGCATAATAAGTAAGTATGATTAAAATGGGAATATGAGAAAAGCGAAAGTTACAATTATCAGCGCATTGTTTTTATCTACGACATTGCACATGTACGGACATCAGTGGACGCTGAAAGAATGCATTGATTATGCTATTGAACATAACATAAGTGTTAAATCAAACGAATTATCAGTACTTTCATCAAATGAAGATGTAAAGAAAGCAAAGGCGGAATTATTCCCAACATTATCATTCTCTACAACACACCAAGGTGGATATCGTCCATTTGCTGACGGTTCAGGTGATTATATGGACGATATAAGTTATTCTGGCGACTACGGTTTGAATGCAAGTTGGACTGTATGGGATGGGAACTCTAGGCGCAACACATTAAAGCAGCAAAAAATAGCAAACCAACAACAGGAACTTGGACTCAAGGAAAGCATAAATAGCATACAAGAACAGATTTTAAATTTGTATATACAAATATTATACGTTGCCGAAGCTGTCAAAGTGAATGCACAAATTCTAAAGATAAGCCAACAAAACGCAGAACGTGGAGTTGAAATGTATAAAGTGGGTTCATTATCAAAAGCTGATCTGTCACAACTTAAGACCCAAGTAGCAACTGATAAATACAATCTAATCAACATGAAAGGCCAACTAGAAAACTACAAACAACAACTAAAATACATATTAAAACTAGATTACAATACCGATTTTGATATAGTGATACCCACTTCTACAGATGAGCAAGCTCTTAAAATAGCTTCATCTGTAAAAGACGTATATGAAAATGCATTGGCACAACGCCCTGAAATCAGGAGTGCCATGCTCGGAATTGAATATAATAACATAGGCATTAACATTGTTAAAGCAGAACGCCAACCAACAATAAGCATTACTGGAGGTATTGGTACAAGTACAATTATAGGCACACATACACAAATGGGAGTAAGTTCTTCATGGGGAAATCAAATGAAAAGTAACCTTAACGGTTCTATTGGTATAACACTTAGTATGCCAATATACGACAATCGAACCGCTAAAACATCAATCAACAAGGCCAAAATAGATTTCCAACAATCCAAAATCGAAGTTGACGATGCAAAAAGTAATCTCGCTCTTACTGTACAAGGTTACTGGATAAATGCGACAACGAATCAACAACGATTTCGTGCTGCCATCGCTAGCGTCACTAGTGCACAAGACAGCTATGATCTTCTAAGCGAACAATTTCGACTTGGATTAAAGAACATTGTAGAATTAACTAATGCAAAAAAAACATTACTTGAGGCTCAACAAGAACGTCTTGAAAGTAAATATACAGCGATACTCTATTTGAAGTTATTAGATTTTTATAACGGTGAAGATATAAACATTATATAATATGAATAAGAAAAAGATAATCGTAAGTATGGCGGTCATTGTTATCGCCGTTATTTTCTGCTGTCTTACATTTTATAATAAAGACAAACACAAAATATCATTTGATATAGCTGTAGTAAAAACCAATGACATATCCAACAGCATTACTGCGACTGGTACAATAGAACCTGTTACTTCTGTTGATGTCGGTACGCAAGTATCTGGAATCGTGGCAAACATATATGTAGACTATAACAGTGTTGTGAAAAAAGGACAGATTATAGCAGAATTAGACAAAACAAATTTAATAAGCGAAGTAAATACCGCAAAAGCTTCCTTAAACAATGCACAAAGTCAACTATCTTATCAGAAAGCTAATTACAACCGTTACAAAACATTATATGAGAAGGGACTTATAAGTGCGGATGAATATGAAACAGCATTGCTGTCATATCGTCAAGCGCAAGATGCCATAATACAACAACGCGAAAACCTCCAACAGGCACAAACAAATTTAAGCTATGCCACAATAACATCACCTGTTGACGGCATCGTTCTCTCACGTGAGGTTGAAGAAGGACAAACTGTAGCATCTAGTTTCGAAACCCCAACATTGTTCACAATTGCCAAAGACTTGACAGATATGCGTGTGATAGCTGATGTTGATGAAGCCGACATTGGCGAAGTACGCGAAGGTGAACGGGTTACATTTACCGTAGACGCTTACCCAAACGATATTTTTAACGGAAAGGTAACACAGGTGCGCCAAGAAGGTAATACAGAAAATAACGTGGTAACATATGAAGTTGTAATAAGCGCACCAAACGATAATATGAAATTAAAACCTGGGCTTACAGCGAATGTCACAATATACACTCTTGATAAACGTGGAGTATTAAGTGTACCAAACAAAGCACTACGCTTTACTCCGACAAAAGAACTTATCGGTGATGCTCAAATAAAAGACTGCAAGTCTATAAAAAAAGTATGGACGTTTGCAAATAATACATTTACCGCCCATCCTGTAAATGTAGGTATAAGCGATGGTGTGAATACAGAAGTGAAAGGTGGAATATCCAAAGGATTAAAAGTTGTTACTGAAATAAAAGTGGAAGATAAAAAGTCACCATCTTCTGTACAACGCCAAGAATCAAGCCCGTTTGCGCCCAAAGGTCCAGGCCGTGACAAAAAAGATAAAAAAGAATGACATGGAATACAATATAAACAATAATCGTAAACCTATAATAGAACTCCATGATGTTCATCGTGATTTTCATGTCGGAGGTGAGATAGTGCATGCATTACGTGGTGTATCATTTAAAATACACGAAGGTGAGTTTGTGACAATTATGGGTAAATCCGGCTCTGGTAAATCAACCCTCCTCAATCAATTAGGATGCCTCGATACACCTAGTCGCGGCGAATACTACCTCGACGGCATTCCTGTTCGTAAGATGAAAAAAACTGAACGTGCAATACTACGCAACAGAAAAATTGGCTTTGTATTTCAGAACTACAACCTTCTGCCTAAAACTACAAGTATTGAAAACGTTGAATTACCATTGATGTATAACCCGACAATAAGCGCAAAAGAAAGACGCGAACGCTCCATACAAGCATTGAAAGCCGTAGGTTTAGGCGACAGACTTTATCATAAGTCAAACCAAATGTCAGGAGGACAGATGCAGCGCGTAGCAATAGCGCGAGCTTTGGTCAACAACCCTGCCGTACTTTTAGCAGACGAAGCTACCGGCAATCTAGATACACGTACATCGTTCGAAATACTTGTACTGTTTCAAAAACTCCACTCAGAAGGAAGAACCATAATATTCGTTACACACAATCCAGATATTGCAGCTTACGCAAGTCGCAATATAGTCTTACGTGACGGCAAAGTCAGAAGCGACACATTAAACAAAAATATTATGTCAGCAGCATGCTCACTATCAGAACTTCCTCCTTCGAATGACGATTGAACGAAAATCAAACCAATGAAAAAATAAAAGCACATGAGCATATCAAACCTCTTTAAAATTGCACTACGCGCAATATCAGCCAACAAGTTACGCTCGTTTCTCACTATGCTCGGCATAATCATTGGTGTCGCATCAGTTATTACGATGCTCGCCATTGGTCAAGGTAGCAAAAAAAGCATACAAAAGCAAATATCTGAAATGGGCTCAAATATGATAATGATAATGCCAGGCCAAGATATGCGTGGAGGAGTACGCCAAGACGCAGACGACATGAAAACACTTAAACTTACCGACTATTATGCCCTAAAAGACCAATGCCATTATATAAGCGCAATAAGCCCCGTTGTCAATAGTTCCGGACAATTTATCAGCGGTAATAATAACACGCCATCCACAATATATGGTGTCAATAGCGATTATCTCAAGATACGTCAGCTTACAGTTGAAGACGGCGAAATGTTTACCGATGACGATATAAAATCAAGTGCTAAAGTTTGTGTCATAGGTAAAACTGTCGCAGAAAATCTGTTTCCTGACAACTCCGACCCTGTAGGCAAAGTGATAAGATTCAACACTATACCATTTCACGTTATAGGAGTTCTTAAAAGTAAAGGATATAATTCCATGGGCATGGACCAAGACGACTTGGTACTAGCCCCATACTCAGCGGTTATGAAACGTATACTTGCTGTTACTTATTTGCAAAGTATCAACTGTTCCGCATTAACAGAAGATCTTACAGACAAAGCCACGGATGAAATAACTTCGATTCTCCGCTCTCAACATAAACTCAAAGACACATCAGGCGATATTGAAGGTGATGAGGATGACTTCAACATTCGCTCACAAGAGGAATTAGCAAGTATGATGAATTCCACGACTGATTTAATGACCATACTTTTAGCTTGCATTGCAGGAATTTCACTAATAGTAGGCGGCATAGGCATAATGAACATAATGTACGTAAGCGTAACAGAACGTACACGCGAGATAGGGTTACGTATGAGCGTGGGTGCAAGAGGTATTGACATATTGAGCCAATTCCTTATAGAATCAATATTACTTAGTGTCACAGGCGGACTTATCGGCGTTCTCATTGGCATAGGAGCTACATACGGAGTGAATATCTTTGCTAAATGGCCTGTTTTAATCCAACCTTGGAGCGTATTGCTCAGTTTCTTCGTATGTACGGCAACCGGCGTGTTTTTTGGCTGGTATCCTGCAAAAAAAGCTGCAATGCTCGACCCTATTGAGGCGATAAGATACGAATAAAATAATCGTACCCTGCAATAAATATCGTAATTATTAAACGTGCCCGAATTATATAACAGGAAATAAATGAAAAAAGGATTTTATATAACAGCATTCCATATTGTTTGTTGGGTACTTGTAGCGTTACCGGCGGTTGTATTCGTGCCACACAATATAAAATGGAGCGGAGCCATGTATGCCATACGTTTATGTTTGCCAGCATTCTTATGTACCGTGTTCTATCTCAACTACTTATGGCTCGTACCAAACTATTGGAAAAAAGGACGGATAAAAATATACATTGTTGTAAACATCATTGCCACCGTGGGATTTGCATTATGTATGGAATGTCTTACCGAATTGCTTCATATAATGGAAGCTCAAGCCGGCTTCATCCCCCCGCCCCCTCCACCACATACAAGCAACGGCTTATCAACAAAATTTGCCATTAACACACTTTCGATGGCATGCAACGTCTTTCCTTTCCTATTATCGGCAGCATTGGCTACGTCACTTCGCCTAGCCATGCGATGGCAAGAAGCTGAAGCAGCACGTCGTGAAATGGAAATACAGAAAACAGAAGCCGAGCTCAACAACCTGCGGACACAAATCAATCCGCACTTTCTACTCAATACGCTCAACAACATATACGCCCTTATATCATTTGACACAGATAAGGCGCGCCGTGCTGTAATGTCACTCGGAACAATGATGCGCCAAATGCTTTACGGAGGTAGAGATAATTCGATTAGTCTTGCCGACGAAGCTGAATTTATTAAAAATTACGTTGATTTAATGAAACTGCGTCTCGGTAAAAACGTCAGAGTAAGCCTTGACATACAAGTTCCTAGTGAAAGAAATGCCTCCGTGGCTCCATTCATTTTTATTTCATTGGTAGAAAACGCTTTCAAACATGGGGTCAGCCCTACCCTTCCAAGTTTTGTGAAAATAAGCCTAAAGGCCGAAAAAGAAACAATAACCTGTGAGATAAGCAACACAAACTATCCCAAAGGTGGAACAGACCGTAGCGGTCATGGAATAGGACTTGAACAAGTTGCCAAACGACTAGCATTGGCATATCCCGGTAGATATAAATGGGAAAAGGGTATAGATTCAAATAATGTTTATCATTCAAAAATCACGATATATGACACTGACATGCGCAATAATAGACGATGAACCGCTGGCGGCGGAACTGTTAGCAAGCTATGCGAAAAAAACACCCGGCCTAAAACTCACTGGAATTTACGGAAGTGCGGTCGAAGCAATAAGAGAGTTAAGAGATGCACCTGTTAATCTATTGTTCCTCGATATACAAATGCCAGAGCTTAGCGGTCTTGAATTTGCCACTCTGATACCAAAGAACACAAGAATTGTGTTCACAACAGCATTCGACCGCTACGCAATTGACGGTTATAAAGTGAATGCAGCAGATTATTTACTGAAACCAATAAGTTACGAAGCATTCGTTAAAGCGGTGAACAGGGTCTCCGATTGGTTTAACACACAAGAGAGGCGCAACATAACGGAACACGACGGCTTTGCTTACATAAAGAGCGAATACAAATTGGTACGTGTAGCTTTTAGCGAAATACTATATGTTGAAGGTGTAAAAGACTATATCAAGATTTTTTTTACAGACAAGCGTAAACCCTTAATGTCGCTTATGAACATGAAGAAACTGGAAGACTACCTGCCATGTCCACAATTTTTAAGAGTACACCGATCGTTTATAGTCAATATGACTAAAGTAACTCAAGTAGACCGAGGCCGTATCGTCATAGGCGACACCATGATACCTGTGTCGGAAAGTTACAAGGAACAAGTACAAGAATATCTCGACAGGCACAGCATTGTTTAATGCTAAGGATAATTAAAGAATCGTGCAAGCGTAATAACAAACTTATGATTACCCATCTTTCATATCAATTCCACAAATAATTTCTTCCGGCTTTTCCACAAACATCTCAGCTCCGTGATTTACAAGAAATTCACGGTCACGGAACCCCCAAAGGACACTAATGCACGGTATTCCACAATTACGTGCGGTAGCAATATCAACATCGCTGTCACCAACATATACCGTTGAATTTTTGTCTGCTCCAAGGCGACGCATGGCTTCTTGCACCGTATCAGGCGCAGGCTTTTTGCGTATGCCTTCACTTTCTCCTATAGCCACATCTATATAATCAGAAAAGAATTTGCGACAAAGACTTTCCGTTGCCTTACAATACTTGTTGCTGACAACAGCCATTTGTTTACCTTGCGACCTCAGCTTCTCCAACATCTCAATTACCCCCGGATAAGGTTTTGTTGTGTCAAGGCTGTGTTTCAGGTAATACGAAACAAACTCTGAATATACTTCTTCATACCGAAGATTACCAATACCACCCGGTATCGCACGCTCAATAAGTTTTCTTATACCGTTACCAACCATCATTCTCACTTCGTCTTTCGTATGTTCAGCCATACCAAAAGCGCGCATAGCATGATTCGTGCTAGCCGTAAGATCGTCGAGAGTATAAAGTAAAGTTCCGTCAAGATCGAATATGTAAGTATCAAATTGTCTCATTATTTTATGACTTTGGTGAATTATTTTTGCACCGCAAAGTTACTTTAAAATATCCATATCCATGCATTATGACACCGCTTTTATCCCGACATCATAGTTTGTCGTGAAAACCGTAACATATTCGTCTTATTTTATTTGATATTACAGTTATTCTTATTGCCAATTTTATAAAACGAAATGAATTGCAACTACTTTAATTATAATCTGACATGCCATCTTTTGTCATTTCAAACACGGCCTTTCACCAACTTGTTTGCGGCATATTGTTTCGCGTTTTGCCATATATCATAACTCTTTTTATTTTCAATAAATTATTATTCATTTTTTATTTGTCGGTCTCATTTTCGTTTCGTATCTTTGTAGCGTTATAAATTTAAATACTTGTGGAAAACGACAATATAATACACGACGACGAACATACCATATTGCAGCGTCTTAATATCGAAGCATTAAGCGACATGCAGTTCAGTATGCGTAATGCAATGTTCAACAGCAAACATGACGTAGTGTTACTATCAGCCACAGGCAGTGGTAAAACATTAGCTTACCTCTTACCGTTGGTTTCGATGCTCAACAAATCGTCAGACGAATTGCAGGCCGTTGTCATTGTCCCTGGACGAGAACTTGCCATACAATCCGATGAGGTGCTGAAAGCTATGAAATGTAGCGTAAGGTCGTTGCCATTGTATGGCGGACGTCCGGCGATGGACGAACACAAGGATATACGCAAAACGGCACCACACGTAATATTCGCCACACCGGGAAGACTTGTCGACCATCTCAACAAAGGCAACATCAAACCTTATGGCGTGAAATATCTCGTTATCGACGAATTTGACAAATGCCTGAAGATGGGTTTCGCCGACGAGATGAAATCCGCCATGAAACAACTTTGTGGAGTGAAACGTAAATTTTTATTGTCTGCCACTGATGCCGATGAAATACCATCGTTTGTAAACATAAGTTCAGCCGAACGCATTGACTACACTAAAGGCGACAACGCCTGCGGACGTGTAAATTTATATACCGTAATTTCAACGGATAAGGATAAACTTGAGACTCTACACGCATTGCTGTGCACCTTGGGCGACGAAAGCAGCATTGTATTCCTTAATTACCGTGACAGCGTCGAACGTACAGCATCATTTCTTGAAGAACGTGGCTTTACTGTAAGCACGTTGCACGGCGGCATGGAGCAAAGGCAACGCGAATACGCCTTATACAAGTTTGCCAACGGTTCGGCAACGACACTCATAGCAACCGATTTGGCCTCACGCGGACTCGACCTGCCACAAGTAGACAACATCATACATTATCACATACCTGTAGGTGAAGACGAATACGTACACCGTACAGGCCGCACAGCCAGATGGGAAGCCAGCGGCAAGGCATTCTTTATACTCGCTCCGGGTGAAGAAATACCACCTTATGCCGCAGGCGCAAGACCTTATACCCTGCCACTCGAGCGGAAAGCACCACCGCGTCCACGCATGGTTACATTATATATAGGTAAAGGCAAACATGATAAGATATCAAAAGGTGACGTGGTAGGATTCCTATGCAAATGTGGCGGACTTGACGGTAAAGACATCGGACGTATTGACGTGCGTGAACGATACACATACGCAGCCGTAAGCTACAGTAAATGGCATGATGTCGTAATGCGAGCCTCCGGCGAAAAACTAAAAGGCATAAAGACAGTTATAGAGCTAATTAAATAACAATATGTCACAAAATATATAATATTTAACAAAATAATTTGTATATTTCAATTATTAAGCATATCTTTGCAAGAACAAATAATCATTATAAACCATAACCGATATGAAGAAGTACAACTTTAACGCAGGCCCGTCAATGCTTCCACGCGAAGTCATTGAAAACACGGCAAAGCAGATTTTAGACTTTAACGGGAGCGGTCTGTCATTAGCTGAAATCAGCCATAGGGCAAAAGACTTCCAACCTGTCGTAGACGAGGCGGTAAGTCTCATCAAGGAACTGCTCGACGTGCCCGAAGGTTATTCGGTGCTCTTCCTCGGAGGCGGAGCGTCGCTTGAGTTCTGTATGGTACCATACAACTTCCTTATAAAGAAAGCGGCCTACCTAAATACTGGCACATGGGCCAAGAAAGCAATGAAGGAAGCCAAACTGTTCGGCGAAGTGGTTGAAGTAGCTTCTTCAGCCGAGGCCAACTATACATATATACCCAAAGACTGGAACTGCCCCACAGACGTTGACTATCTGCACATAACCACCAATAACACTATTTACGGCACCGAAATCCGCAAGGAGCTTGACGTTCCGGTAAGAATGATAGCCGACATGTCATCTGACATATTCAGCCGTCCGGTAGATGTAGCAAAATATGATTGCATATACGCCGGGGCACAGAAAAACCTCTCAATGGCCGGAGTTACTGTTATAATAGTAAAAGACGACACCTTAGGCCGAGCCCCGCGCCAGATTCCTACAATGCTCGACTATAAGACGCACGTAGAGAAAGGCTCTATGTTTAACACCCCTCCGGTTGTTCCTATTTATTGCGCTCTCGAAACACTGCGTTGGATAAAAGCAAAGGGCGGCGTAAAGGCTATGGATAAACTCGCACGTGAACGTGCCGACATACTGTACTCTGAAATAGATCGCAACAAGCTGTTCCGTGGTACAGTAAAACCGGAAGACAGGTCAGTGATGAACATTTGCTTCGTGATGAACGACGAATATGCCGAACTTGAGAAACCATTCCTCGACTACGCTACAGCGCAAGGCATGGTAGGAATCAAGGGACACCGCTCTGTAGGCGGTTTCCGCGCAAGTTGCTACAACGCCCAGACAATAGAAGGCGTAGAAGCTCTTGTAAAGTGCATGAAAGATTTCGAGGCACAACATTAAAAGAGAATAACAAAGGGCGGACAGGGATTTGCGACCATTATCAATTACATGCATAATATTCAATTATGCTTTAGCGTGTAGCAACTCCCTGTCCGCCTATTAAATAACCAATTAAATCTAAAAAAATGAAAGTCTTAGTTGCAACTGAAAAGCCGTTTGCACCCGTAGCGGTAAACGGTATCAGAAAAGAAATAGAGGAAGCTGGACATGAACTCATACTTCTTGAAAAATATACAGAAACAGCACAACTTCTCGAAGCTATAAAAGATGTCGACGCATTGATTGTACGCTCTGATAAAGTTACACCAACAGTGCTCGATGCGGCAAAAAATTTGAAAATTGTTGTTCGCGCCGGAGCAGGATATGACAATATAGATACGGCTTATGCCAAAGAAAATGGTGTGGTCGTTGAAAATACTCCCGGCCAGAATTCAAATGCAGTAGCTGAATTAGTGTTCGGATTATTAGTCTACACCGTACGCAACTTCTACAATGGAAAGGCTGGCACGGAACTTAAAGGTAAAAAACTTGGTATACTGGCTTTCGGTAATGTAGGACGTAACGTAGCACGCATAGCCAAAGGATTCGGTATGGATGTGTGCGCATACGATGCGTACTGTCCAAAAGAAGCAATCGAAGAAGCCGGTGTACATGCTGTAGATTCACAAAACGAACTGTTTAAAACTTGTGATATTGTATCATTACACATACCTGCTACACCTGAAACCAAGCAAAGCATCAACTATGAACTGATAAACCAAATGAAAAAAGGTAGCATCGTAATCAATACAGCACGCAAGGAAGTCATAGACGAAGCCGGCTTAATGAAACTCATGACTGAGCGTGACGACATCAAATACATAACAGATATAAAGCCTGACGCAGATGAAGAATTTGCAAAACTCGAAGGACGCTACTTTAGTACTCCTAAAAAAATGGGAGCACAAACTGCTGAAGCCAACATCAACGCAGGCATAGCCGCCGCAAAACAAATAAATGCTTATTTCAAAGACGGTTGCACTAAATATCAAGTAAATAAATAATAGAACTAAGTTTTATTCTATATTGATAATTAGACAATTATGGCCAAGATAAAACCATTCAGAGGCATACGTCCGCCCAAATGTTATGTTGAGGAAGTAGAATCACGCCCATACGATGTGCTAAACTCAGAAGAAGCGCGTCATGAAGCAGAAGGCAATGAAAAAAGCTTGTACCATATCATAAAACCAGAGATTGATTTTCCTGTAGGAACTAGCGAATATGATTCTCGTGTATATGAGAAAGCTGCCGAAAACTTCAAAAAATTTCAAGATAAAGGTTGGTTAGTACAGGATGAAGACGAGCATTATTACATATATGCCCAGACTATGAACGGCAAAACACAATATGGCCTTGTGGTATGCGCCAATGTCGATGACTATCTTAACGGTGTCATTAAAAAGCATGAACTGACCAGACGGGACAAAGAAGAAGACCGAATGAAACATGTACGTGTGAACAACGCAAACATTGAACCAGTTTTTTTCGCGTATCCTGATAATACCACACTTGACAGACTCATCAAACGCTATGCCGAAAGCAAGCCAGAATACGACTTCATTGCGCCTGTTGACGGATTCCGCCACCAGTTTTGGATAATATCCGATAAAAATGACTTGTCAACAATCACTGATGAGTTTGCAAAGATGCCGTCACTATACATTGCCGACGGTCACCATCGGTCTGCCGCCGCAGCGCTTGTCGGCGCAGAAAAAGCCAAGCAAGACCCTCATCACGACGGAACGGAGGAATACAACTATTTCATGGCTGTATGTTTCCAAGCATCACAACTTACAATTTTGGATTATAACAGGGTCGTAAAAGACTTAAACGGTCTTACTTCGGCTCAATTCCTTGAAGCGCTGAAAGCAGATTTCGACATAGAAGAAAAAGGCTGTACAACCTACAAACCTGACCGCCTGCATAATTTCTCGCTCTATCTTGACGGTAAGTGGTATAGCCTTACGGCTAAACCCGGGACTTACGATGACACCGATCCTATAGGCGTGCTTGACGTGGATATATCCAGCCGTCTGATACTTGACAAGATACTCGGCATTAAAGACCTTCGCTCAGATAAACGAATAGATTTCGTTGGCGGCCTACGTGGTCTTGAAGAACTGAAACGGAGAGTCGACAGCGGCGAAATGCGCATGGCTTTAGCGCTTTATCCTGTAACAATGAAGCAAATCATGGATATAGCCGACAGCGGTAAAATAATGCCGCCTAAGGCTACATGGTTCGAGCCTAAATTACGTTCAGGTTTGGTAATACACAAATTGTCATAACTCCTCGATACATCTTAATGGAACAAGACGAGTTTAAAACAATAACCGGCACAAGCGAAGGAACTTACTCTGAAAAACGGAGCAAGTTCCTCGCTTTTTCACACCATATTGACAGCGTCGACGAGGCAATGCACATTATCGACTCGTACCGAAAGAAATATTACGACGCACGACACGTGTGCTACGCCTATGTATTAGGAGCCGAACGAAATATATTCAGGGCAAATGACGACGGCGAGCCTAGCAGCACAGCCGGGAAACCCATACTTGGACAAATAAACAGCAATGAACTTACAAACGTGCTCATTGTCGTAGTAAGATACTACGGCGGCGTAAACCTTGGTACCAGTGGCCTTATTACTGCTTATAAAACCGCTGCTGCCGAAGCCATTGCGGCATCAAACATCATCACAAAACAAATAGAAACAATCGTCACATATACGTTCCCGTATGTAATGATGAATTCCGTAATGCGCATAGTGAAAGATATGAAACCACGCATAATATCACAAAACTATGACGGTGTATGTGAAATAAAACTTAGCATAAGAAAATCAGAAGCAGATATATTAAAATCAAGACTCGAAAAACTTTCATTTGAATGATATTTTCTTTGGCAGTGTAAAAAATAAGTATTACCTTTGCACTCGGAAATTAAAATCTTAAGGTTTGTATTTCTAAAGGAAGATTGGCAGAGTGATCGAATGCGCTGGACTCGAAATCCGGTATACCCTTTTTGGGTATCGGGGGTTTGAATCCCTCATCTTCCGCAATAAGATAAAACGGCTAATAGCCGTTTTTTATTTTTAAGACAAAAACACATAAAAAGCATGATTATTTAATAAATCAATATTTGTTTATCAAAAAGTTATGCTGAAATTAGTTTAATTTGATTACTTTTGCAATGAAGTGGTAATAATCATCATACCATCAATTATTTACTTGACTTATTTTTAAAACCTAATATAAAATGAAAAACTATCCTAAAATCGGTATCCGTCCAATAATCGACGGACGGCAAGGTGGAATTCGCGAAAGCCTCGAAGAAAAAACTATGATGTTGGCTCAAGCTGTTGCCAAACTAATCTCTACAAATGTGAAGAACGGCGACGGTTCACCTGTTGAGTGTGTAATAGCCGACGGCACAATTGGCCGTGTTGCTGAAGCGGCACGTTGTGCTGAAAAATTTGAGACTTGCGGGGTTGGTTCTACTATATCCGTTACCTCATGTTGGTGTTACGGTTCAGAAACAATGGACATGCATCCATATTGGCCAAAAGCCGTATGGGGTTTTAATGGCACGGAGCGTCCTGGAGCTGTATATTTAGCTGCCGTATTAGCGGCTCATGCTCAGAAAGGTTTACCTGCATTTGGCATATACGGACATGATGTGCAAGATCTTGAAGATAATACTATTCCTAAAGACGTTGCTGAAAAAATATTGCGCTGGGCACGCGCAGCACAAGCCGTTGCCACAATGAGAGGTAAGTCATATCTTTCTGTCGGTAACGTAGCCATGGGTATTGCAGGAAGCATAGCCAACGCAGATTTTATGCAGGAATACCTTGGAATCAGAGCCGAACAAGTTGATATGACAGAGATATTACGCAGAATCGATGAAGGTATTTACGACAAAGCTGAGTATGAAAAAGCTATAGAATGGGTAAAAAAATACTGCGTGCCTAATGAAGGTGAAGACATCGGCAACAGAGATGTAAAAAAGAAAGATCGTGCTGGAAAAGATGCAGATTGGGAATTTGTCACTAAGATGACAATGATTATCCGTGATCTTATGACCGGTAATAATAAACTGCTCGATGCTGGATTTAAAGAAGAATCTTTAGGGCACAACGCGATTGCAGCTGGCTTCCAAGGACAAAGACAATGGACAGACTTCAAGCCAAATGGTGATTTCTCAGAAGCGATGCTCAATACATCATTTGACTGGAACGGTCTGCGTGAACCGTATATCGTTGCTACTGAAAATGACACCTGCAACGGACTGACAATGCTTTTTGAGCATCTGCTTACCAACAGAAGTGCCATTTTCTCTGACGTAAGAACATACTGGAGCCCCGAAGCTGTAAAACGTGTTACCGGCAAAGAACTTACAGGACGAGCTTCAGGCGGTATAATCCATCTCATAAATTCAGGGGCAACGACCCTCGACGGTACAGGGCGTTGTACAGATGTTAATGGCAACCCTGTAATGAAACCACACTGGGAAATGGATGAAAAAGAAGTAGAAGCATGTCTTCAAGCTACTACTTGGTATCCTGCCAACCGGGATTATTTCCGTGGTGGTGGATTCTCTTCAAACTTCCTAACAAAAGGCGGTATGCCTGTGACAATGGCCCGCATCAATATTGTCAAAGGACTTGGTCCAGTGCTCCAGTTGGCCGAAGGCTGGACTGTTGACATTGATCCGGAAATACACAAAATCATCGACAAACGTACCGACCCGACATGGCCTACGACATGGTTCGTTCCACGCCTATGTGACAAACCTGCGTTCAAAGATGTATACTCTGTAATGAATAACTGGGGAGCCAACCACGGCGCTATCAGTTTCGGCCATATTGGAGCTGATCTCATTACATTGGCTTCCATGCTACGCATCCCAGTATGTATGCATAATATAGACGATGACAAGATATTCCGTCCAGCTGCTTGGAACGCATTTGGTACGGATAAAGAAGGCGCTGACTTCCGCGCCTGCGCGAATTTCGGAGCATTATACAAATAACTGGCCTAAAACATTGGCCAAGTATCAAATACTCAAAGGTGGTTCTATTTTAAGTTAGAACCACCTTTGAGTATTAAAATATTATTTTTCACCAATATTTTCTATATGTAACAACATTAAAAACTTTAAGTTTGCATTTAACAAACATATCAACTATATTTGCAAAAAGATGTAACATAAAAGGCCATGATTACTGCACCTATCATTGGGCTAAAACGTCATTGTATTGCGACTGACGGACAAGGAGTAACTACGTTAGTAGCATTTTACGGATGTCTGCTACGCTGTAAATATTGCATCAATCCACAATGTTTCAACAAAAATACAATTTGTCGTACTATCACGCCACAGGAACTTAGAGATGAAGTTGCCATTGACAACTTATACTTTTTAGCTACAGGAGGCGGAGTAACATTTGGCGGTGGTGAGCCTCTGCTAAGAAGCAAATTTATCAGCGAATTTTGCAAAATAGCACCACATGAATGGAATATTTCACTTGAAACTTCATTAAATGTCAGCAAGCGACATCTAGAAGAAGTAATACAATTCATCGATCATTTTTTCATCGATGTAAAAGACTTAGAACCGGTTATCTACAAGAAATACACCTCAACTGACAACATTAAAGTTTATGAAAACTTACAATTACTAGCAGCCAAAATTCCTCAAAACAAAATAACTATCCGGCTGCCTCTTATATATGGATATAATAACGAAGAAAAACGCAAAGCTAGCATTGAGAAATTGAAAAGAATGGGTTTTGACAACTTTGACCTATTCAAATACATCATTAAAAATAATACAATAAAACAATGAACAAAGGTAAAAATATTTGCAAACTACTGAAAGCAATCAGGAAACGCATTGCAGATGAAAATGGCATAACATACAATCCTCATGAATGCAAGTTCATGGGCGACTGTAAGGGCACATGTCCTGCATGTGAGGCAGAAACAAAATGGCTTGAACAAGAATTGTCTGTAAGAAAAACATCAGGGTTTCCTCTAAAAATAGCAGGGATAGCCATTGCACTATGCTCTACGTCAACTTTTGCACAAACAGAAACTCATGGTAACAATATATGCCAAACAGATATGCTAAAAACAGTAGACTTGGCTTTCGGCGCAGCAGATACCATAAAAATATCAGGCACTGTCGTTGATGAAAACAATGCTCCGCTAATAGGTACAATGATAAATATTATTCCTAAAAAAGGTGAAACACACAGAACAATTACAAGCATTGACGGTGCATTTTCAATAATTATTCCACGTGATTCAAAAATTGAATTTGAATATATAGGCTGTGAATCCAAAACACTGAAAGCATGTGAATTACAAAAGAGCAACAAAGTAATACTTAAACAAAGTTTGCAAGGTCTACAAGGCGAGATAATAGTTACCGATAATCGCAATAAAAATGATGATGTTTATAATCGAAACCATTAACTAAATCTAAATGCATATTTTCAGATTTTCTCCTCAACCTCTTAAGTTTAAACAACTGTCACAACACACAACAAAACAATTATGGATTACATATATTACAGGATGTACTTGTGGTACACAAAAAAGAACGACTGCGCCACCTACACGAGCATCATATTCATAACAATGATTAAAACATTTATATGGCTTCCCTTAGTTGGATTTATAGGTAGCTTATGCAGGACGGGAAAAACAAAGACCGATTTATATTTATATTGCATATTTTGCGTCACTACGCTCATTCATTCCTCAATAAGATACACTAGACAAAAAGAAATATTCTCAAAATACAAACATTCCAAATGGAATAAACTCATCCCCAATTGGATGATATTCAGTTCACTACCACTCTCGATATTGTGGGGAGCGACCATTTACATCATACTTTGCAGCAAAGTGATAAATCAATATGAACTAGAAGGGGTGATTTTCAAGTTGCTAAACAAGTGACTTCCACAATATGCACATATAATCCGGAATTCCTTCGGTGCAATACAAAAAAAGCCGTCCCTCCGAGGAGTGACCCTCAA
>ENA-OOWN01001353-OOWN01001353.1-human-gut-metagenome-genome-assembly--contig:-NODE-1353-length-18307-cov-2.215374_pt1 | contig 18307 bp, 12 predicted proteins | sample MGYA00241406_ERZ501319 | MGnify/ENA primary metagenome ERZ501319 (study PRJEB25962, sample SAMEA2042734) | human gut metagenome | biome: human gut; feature: human-associated habitat; material: faeces... | reverse complement strand
AAAAGAAAGCAGCCAAGACAGCCAAGGCTACCGCCAGTTTCACATTCTTATACTTACGAGCCCGGGAATCCTCGCCCCGCCCCACGCTTCTCTTCAAATGTGAGGTGCCTTCAATAAAAGTTCCCTTGATATGCGGCTTATATTCCTCCAACGATTCCTCTACACCCATTTCACGTTTGACCTTACTTATACGTTCCTCCAAGGCTTCCTTATGGGGGTCCCAATAAATAGGCTTATGATCATATTGACGCGGTTTACGCATGTTATAAAACGAGAAAAGTGCCATAGCTTTACCTATTAATTATGAATACGACGCTAATGTACGAATTTATTGCTTCTTTTCGGAGCATCTTGAGCTTTTCTTTTCACGACCTGATAAATATCATCCTTATCTTTCGGACGGATATAATCAAACCAATAAAAGTCTTTCAAGTATTTCTGGTCGGGCTTCAAATCAGGAATAGGGGTCATCGTACCTGTTGGAGTCGGCCAGATCTTCAGTTTATCCAACTTATTGTCTTTTAGCCAGATCGTAAGGAAACCGCTCTTGGTCTCGTTCATGCCGACCATCGAACCGTCCTTCTCCAATGGGAAGAAAATCGATTCGGCGTTGCCCGACACATCGATCTGATTCACGACCTGTCCCTCGAAATAAGCCTTCAAGTCATTTCCCTTTAATTGATTGAACGCAGTAGAATCGATTTGCTGTATCGCGAAAGCGAATTGCTTCACGTGAGCGAAATCGATCGAGCTATCATTCATAAATATCAAGATCGTATCCCCATAGATCTGATACTGTTCATTCCAAACGATAGGGTCCGTATACATATATAATATAGAGTCTCTTGTATTAAACTGCATCGAATCGCAAACACCTTGCATATCCGTCCGATAGAAACGGACGCCGTAATAAGCTTTCACCTCCCGATAAAGGGAATCCACCGTAGTCATCTTCAAGGTATCACCATGCAGAAACAATGTATCCCCTTGGCTGAATTCCAAGAAACGAGCGCTATCCGTAGCGAAAGCATACTCGGTCTTCTCATTGTAAAAGCCATATTGGCCTTCCAGCATGACATGCTGCGCCGTGTCTTGCAGACTCATATTACCGAACGCTTCCCCAAAACCCAGTTCCCGGTTATAGGCGATAGAGTCGCCCGTCAAGATACGGTCGCCGGAAACCACCTGAGAACGATCCAATAGCAAAGAGGTATTATTCACGGTATCGTACCAACCCCTAGAAGAATAGATCGTGCCGCTATCCGACACGATAATGGATGGTCCGAGGATCGTGGCGATCTTCGAGTCCGTATTATAATGCAAGGTATCGGAATACAACGTGAATTGCTCATTCTCCAGACGGACGCTATCATTGAAGATAGCCAATTTCGTACTAGGCGAATATTGCCCGTAAAAAGAAGAGAGCTGATTCAAGGAATCGACAATCAGACCTCCGTCGAAATAATATCCGATATCCGGGATTCGCTCATAGTTCAAGCTATCCGTAAACAAGGTAACCTGCCCATTCTCCATGCGGACATTCTCCCGCAAATAAGCGATCTGGGTATTTCCATCGTAAAACAGGTAATTTCCATACACGAACAAGGTATCCCCTTGTTCCATCCGGACATTACTAAACGCTTCCAAGGAATTGGTCTGCTCAAAGAAATATGCGCTATCGCAATACATATACGAACTATCATGGCGAAAACAAACATCACCATTCAGTACTTGAGCCTCGGCGTTCCTCTCCTTATCGAACGAAAGCGTATTCGCATGTTCCAAAAAGACCTTCGTCTTCTTGGGAGCGACACTATCTTTGGCGGCTACCACCGTGCTATCTTGCGTTTGCGCGAATACGCCAACCGATAAAGCACACGATAAGAGCGCTAGAAATAACCTGTTAATTAGTCTCATTCCTTAATCCAGCCCGGATATTTGAAATCACAATTCCTCCAACCGTCACTAATACGCACGTAGGTTGATTTTTGTTTCTTCGTGATCCAGTCGTTCAATAATTCCTCACGTTTCTTAGCCTCTACGATCGCTTTCAAAGCTTGGAAGTCATCGGCCAAATTCGCCTTATGTCCTTCCGTCCGAGCTTTCAGCTTAACAATAGCTACTACCTCTTTCTGCTTGTTCGTCAACATGGTAAAAGGCTTGGAGATCTCTCCGACTTTCATGCCATATACCACCTTACCGATTTCCTGCGGAAGTTCTTGCATCTCGAACTTAGGGGTTCCCATATTGCTGCTCTCGTAATCTTGGTTTACCATCAAACCCTTATTATTACGTGTATCCTTGTCATAAGAGACGAATGTAGCGGCTTCCTCAAACGTGAACTTATTCGCCTGCAAATCATTGTACAATGAATCCAGACGAGTGGTAGCATCCGCCAACTCCTTATCGGAAACCTTCGGTTTCAATAAGATATGGCGGCAGTTGATACGGTCTCCACGCTTCTCGATCAATTGGATGATATGGTAACCATACTCCGTCTGTACGATCTGGGAGACACGTTTCGGGTCTTTCAAGTTGAATGCGACGTTCGCGAACTCCGGCAACAGCTGTGTCTTGCTCATGAAACCCAGCTCACCACCTCGAGACGCCGAACCCGGATCTTCCGAGTACAAACGGGCCAACGTGGAGAATTCCATCTTGCCGGAATTAACTTGCTCCGTGAAATCACGTAAGCGGGCCTTGATAGCGTCTGTTTCCTCAAACGGAATCTTCGGTTCCAAGGTAACGATTTGCACCTCTACTGTCGTAGGGATGTTCGGCAGGCTATCCTGAGACAACTGGCTGAAATATTTACGCACCTCAGAAGGTGTCAGCTTGATCTCGCCGATCAATTGATGCTGCATCTGTTGCACTACCTGCTGCTCCCGCACCATCTCCTTACGCTCATCCTTGATCTGGGAAAATTTCTTACCGAAATATTCCTCCAATTTCTCGCGAGACCCGATTTGGTTCACAGCCATGTTCATCCATTGATCCACGCTCTGGATCACTTGGTTCTCGTTCACGGTAATACTATCGATCTTAGCTTGATTCAGATATAGTTTCTGTATCGCCATCTGCTCCGGGATCACGCAATACGGGTCGCCATCCAAACGGACCCCCTCGTTTTGATTATACAAACGCTGCGTCTCAATATCCGAACGTAAAATAGCGTCATCTCCTACCACCCACACAATTTCATCGATCACATTGTCTTGCGCCATTACAATGCAAGAACAACAGGCAAGAAAGAATACACTTAAAATCTTTTTCATCATGTCTACCCATTTATAAAATTAGAGATCACGGCTCGGAATGGAATTCCACGTCACCGCTCCGGATCGCATCGTTATATAACTCGTCTTCAAATTTTTTCAAGAATTCAACTTTTCGTTGGTTGACCAGCATTTCCGTGACGTGCGGACTGGCATAATCATATGGCTCCACACTGCCGGAAGGTAAATATTCCTTGATATTCAACAGATAACAATAACTGCTATCCGCCACCTCAACATACTTATTCGCCTTCAGAAACGCATTCGGATTCGACACATGGATCGGTATATTATCCATTACCTCATCGAAATCAACCCATTTGTCGTAAAAGTACTCATAAATCGTGGCATTTTGCACACTATATTTCTCAATTTTTTCTAAAGAGGCCACATCTGTGGATTTGTACCACTTTTTGACGTCGGTAAGTCCCGGGGCATCAACCGGGATTTTCAAGAATAATCCCTTGATCAAGCCTTTATCCAAGATAAACTTTTTCTGGTTTTCCTCGTAATAGTTTAATTTATCACTTTCCCGGATATCAGTTTTCAGCTTCTCCTCCACCAATCGTTCCTGATAACGGTAACGAACCAAGGAACGCCTGTACTCCTCTACCAATTTATCGACCTCCTCTTTCTCATCCCCCAAGTTACGCAAAGCCACATCGTACACCAATACATCCTTTACCCATTTCTTGGTAAAGCTCTCGGCCAGCAACAGACTATCAGCGGAGGAAATCCCCCGGGGTATTAGCTTATTCACCTCCGAACGATTTAGGGTACGTCCTTTCACGCTAACCAAGACATCCGTAGTATCAGCTGGCTGAGAACCTTTACAGGCACCCAACAACACAACGAACGCTAGGAACATGAAGACTATCCTCATATCTATCTTTATTTTATTTCTTTAGTTTCTTCAATAATTTCCAGTTGACAGTCACCGGATATTTTTTATTCAAATCCGCAATCCACTTCGCTTCCAACACCTTCTGCTGGGCGGAGGGTTTGCTCCAGATCTCCCGGTTACTGACCTCAAACAACAGAATCCCATCCCGGTACTCCTGCATCAAATGAGGGATCTCCGGATGTTTTGTCTCCAGATTCTTACGCTCGGCGGTCGTTACGATATCGCGGATAAACAAATCATAGACCTCTTGCATAAAATCACCCGCATACGTTTTTGTCGAGAACGGGCAACGTTGGATATAATAAGCGAACTCCGCTTGCGGGAAATCCTTTCCATCCAATTGCATAAGCGTCTTGTTCATATCCTTCGCTTTCTCATAAAACGCCTCGTCCGTGGGGAAACAATCATTACATAATGCTTGCAGCTCCGCATAGGCTTCCGGATAGAAAACGTATCCGTATTCTTTTTTCATACGATCGTCGAAAGCTTTATATAACTCGAAGTTACGTTCACCCTGCCCCATACGTCTCGACAAGGCTTTTTCCTCTTCCTCAAACGAAGGGCGTCCCTTCTTATCGATCAACTTAATGATATGGTAACCAAAACGAGTTTCCACCACCCCGGATAAATCACCCGGCTTGCTCAACGCAAAAGCGGCTTGCTCAAAAGGCTGGACCATCTCGCCGATCCCGAACCAAGGTAATACCCCCCCTTTTTTAGCGGAAGCCGCATCCCCCGAATACTCTTTCGCCAACTCACCGAAATCCGCACCCTCTTGTACTTGCTTATAGATAGCTTGCGCTTTTGCCAGAAAAGCCGATGAGTCCTGAATAGCGGAATCTTTCGGGAAGGCGATCAAGATATGAGCGACATGTACCCGCCCCGGATTGGGTTTACGACTATGGACTTTTATCAAATGAAATCCTAATTTCGTGCGAACCGGTTCAGACACCACGCCAATCGGCAAGGAATAGGCGGCATCCTCAAACACTTTTAGGGATTGCATCGGGAGCAAGCAACGTACATATTCGCAAGCGACATGCTCCTTATCCTTCTCGGCCAAAGCTTTTCCGACTGTTTCCATATCCTCTCCTTTCTGGAGACGTTCGTATACTCGCATGGCTTCTTGATATACAGCTACCGTATCTTTGGAGACCGTCTTCTCCGGCAAACGGAATAAGATGTAGGTCAACTCTACCGAGTGATCTCCCCGGTCATATACCGCACGAGCAGCCGCTTTCTCACCCTCCTTATCCGACATATAGCTATCGATCAACTGAGCCCGGTATCCATCTAGCTCACTTTTGAATGAGGATGTCTGGTCGATCCCTAAAGATTCCGCCTCCGCTACTTTTAGCTTAAAATTTTTAAATAGCTCGACATAGCTTTTGACGGACTTTGTACTCGATAAATCTACCTCTCCATTCTTCTCCGCGATAAAAATAAATTCAGATAAAGGCACTTGTTTTCCAGCGACCGTCATAACGACCGAATCGGATGCGATTTGAGCGTTAACTGTCACACAAGCGAATACCCCTAATGAAATAAGTAACTTTTTCATCAAAAATTCTTTTACCATAGCACGAATATACATTACAAAAATAACACTAATCTAACGGAGAGCCGACAAGAAAAGTATGCTATCCCATTAAATTAGTGTTTTTTATAAAACGTAAAACTTGTATTACTATTCACCGCGGCTATAATTCGGAGCCTCTTGCGTAATCGCTACGTCATGCGGATGGCTCTCTTGCACACCAGCGTTGGTGATTCGAGTAAAACGAGCTTTATGCAACTCCTCGATATTATGAGCCCCGCAATAACCCATTCCCGCACGTAAACCACCTACCATTTGGTAAATGACCTCATACAAAGAACCCTTAAACGGAACACGGGCAGCGATTCCCTCCGGAACCAGCTTCTTCACGTCATCCTCCACATCTTGGAAATACCGATCCTTGGACCCCTTTTGCATAGCTTCCAACGACCCCATTCCACGGTAAGACTTAAACTTTCGACCATTGAAGATAATCGTATCGCCCGGCGACTCCTCTACACCCGCCAACAGAGATCCCATCATCACGGAAGATCCACCAGCGGCGATCGCCTTCACGATATCACCGGAGTAACGCAAGCCACCGTCGGCGATCAAAGGCACACCAGTTCCTTCCAACGCCTTCGCCACATCGTAAATAGCCGACAACTGGGGAACACCCACACCAGCGATCACACGAGTTGTACAAATCGAACCCGGACCGATACCTACCTTCACGGCGTCCGCCCCGGCTTCCACTAAATATTTAGCAGCCTCGCCCGTAGCGATATTACCGACCACACAATCAATATGCGGATATTGCGCCTTAATCTGTTTCAAGACATCCACCACACCTTTTGAGTGACCATGTGCCGTGTCGATCACCAAAGCATCCACCCCGGCATCCACCAAAGCGGCTACACGCTCGAAGGTATTGAACGTAACGCCTACACCGGCAGCTACACGCAAACGACCTTTCGAATCCTTGCAAGCCTTCGGTTTATCTTTCGCTTTCGTTATATCTTTATAGGTAATCAAGCCGATCAACTTATTATGGCTATCGACCACCGGTAACTTCTCGATCTTATGTTCCTGAAGGATCTGAGCGGCGGCCTCCATATCCGTAGATTGTCCGGTTACGACCAAATTCTCTTTCGTCATCACCTCATCGATAGAGCGGTTCATATCCTTTTCGAAACGCAAGTCACGGTTCGTCACGATACCAACCAAATACCCGCCTTCATCCACCACGGGAATACCGCCAATCTTATATTCAGCCATCATTGCCAAGGCATCCGCCACACGTTTGCCCTTCGTGATAGTCACCGGATCATAGATCATTCCATTCTCCGCACGTTTAACGGTCTGGACCTGCTTTGCCTGCTCGGCGATCGTCATGTTTTTATGAATCACACCAATACCTCCCTCACGGGCGATAGCGATAGCCAACTTGGCCTCGGTAACCGTATCCATAGCGGCCGACACCATCGGTATATTCAATGTGATATTACGTGAAAACTTTGTCGTGAGATCGACATTACGAGGAAGAACTTCCGAATAAGCTGGGATTAACAATACATCGTCAAACGTTAACCCATCCATAACTACCCTGTCTGCAATAAATGACATAGAACTTATGCTTTAAAAATTATTGCGTGCAAATATACGACTTTTCACGCAATAAATCGATACGGGAGAAATTAAAAATTCGATTCGGAAGAAAATAAACTTTCATCCGAACGAAAACAAAATTCCTTCCGAAGGAAAAATAAATCTCTTTCGGAAGGAACAATAAGCTTCTTTATTTGTTTTTTCTTTAGAGTGGAACCGGGCCACCCTTCCATTAGTTTGCCATTTCAGACAAGAACTTGATACGGACCAAGCGAATCTCCTCTTCCGTATAGTCACCGCCTAATTCCTCGATGGCGTCTTCCAGACCGTCGGTCTCCGAATCCTTGAAATACTCGTAAATATCCTCGATATGATCCTCATCCATCACATCATTCAAGAAATAATCGATATTGATACGTGTACCGGAATATACGATCGCCTCGATCTCATCCAAAAGCTCGGTGAACTCAAGTCCGTTAGTCAACGCGATCTCGTCCAGCGCCACCTTACGGTCGATCCGCTGAATGATTGAGACCTTCAACTTGGACTTATTAGCGACCGTACGTACGCGCAAATCCTCCGGACGCTCAATCTCGTTCTCCTCTACATGTTTCTTGATCAACTCAATGAACTCCTTGCCATAACGTTTCGCCTTGCCAGCGCCCACTCCCGGGATATTCTGCAACTCGTCCAACGTGATCGGATAAGTAGTAGCCATAGCCTCCAAAGAGGGATCTTGGAAAATCACGAAAGGCGGAACTTCCAACCGCTTGGATAATTTCTTACGCAAATCCTTCATCATGGAATAAAGAACCGGATCTACCGCACAAGAGGCGCCCCCACGAACCGGAACTTCCTCTTCCTCTTCCTCGAATTCATTGTCCTCGGTAATCTTGAACGATACCGGCTTCTTCATGAACTCCTTACCTTTTTCCGTGATTTTCAGCAAACCATAATTCTCAATATCCTTCGCTAAATAGCCAGCGATTAAAGCCTGACGAATAACGGCGTTCCAAGTTTTATCATCCTCGTCCTGTCCGGAACCGAAGACCTCTAATTCATTGTGCTTGTAATTTTGGATTTCGGAGGTTTCGTTACCTACCAAAATATTTACGATATAATCTGCCTTAAACTTTTCTTTCAACGTACTGATAACCTCCAGTACCGCACTTAACAATTCCTTCGCTTCCACCTGCTTCTTTGGGTTCAAACAATTATCACAATTACCACAATTATCTTCCAGGTATTCCTCACCGAAATAATGCAATAGCACTTTTCTCCGGCAGACGGAAGTCTCGGCATAGGCCGCAGTCTCTAAAAGCAACTGTTTGCCGATTTCCTGTTCGGCCACGGGCTTTCCTTGCATGAATTTCTCCAATTTTTGCAAGTCCTTATAAGCATAGAAAGCGATACATTGGCCTTCTCCGCCATCCCTACCGGCACGACCGGTTTCCTGGTAATAACCTTCTAGGCTCTTCGGGATATCGTAATGAATCACATAACGGACATCCGGCTTGTCGATACCCATACCGAAAGCGATCGTAGCCACGATCACATCCGCCTGTTCCATCAGGAAGGCATCCTGATTGGCGGAACGTACTTGCGAATCCATTCCCGCATGGTAAGGCAACGCCTTTATCCCGTTGGCTTTCAAGATGTCGGCAAATTCCTCCACCTTTTTACGGCTCAAACAATATACGATACCCGATTTACCCTCGTTGGCTTTAATATACTTAATGATCTCGCGGTCTATATTCGTTCCTTTCGGACGAACCTCATAATACAAATTAGAGCGGTTGAAGGATGATTTAAAGACTGTAGCGTCTATCATACCCAGATTCTTCTGGATATCGTGCTGCACCTTAGGTGTGGCGGTAGCGGTCAGAGCGATTAACGGACGTTTACCGATCTCATTGATAATCGGACGGATTCTTCGATATTCCGGACGGAAATCATGTCCCCATTCCGAGATACAATGCGCCTCGTCCACCGCATAGAAAGAGATCTTTACCTGACGCAGAAAATCCACGTTCTCTTCCTTGGTCAAGGACTCCGGTGCTACATACAGCAACTTGGTACGTCCTGATAATATATCCGATTTCACCTGGTCGATAGCCGACTTATTCAAAGAGGAATTGATAAAATGGGCGACCCCATCTTCCTCACTGAAATTCCGCATCGCGTCCACCTGATTCTTCATCAAAGCGATCAACGGAGATATCACGATCGCGGTTCCTTCCATTAGTATGGATGGTAATTGATAACAAAGGGATTTACCTCCCCCCGTCGGCATTAATACAAAAGTATCCTTCCCGGCCAGCACGTTCTCAATAATAGCCTTCTGGTTCCCCTTAAAGGTACCGAAGCCAAAGTGCCGATTTAGCTCTTCTGTTAAATGATCCTTCTTTGCCATACTTCGTATTATTTATAGTAAACCGCCTACGTTTACGCGACCTGTAAACGGTTCACGTCCGATTTTTCAAATTTCTCTTTCGCATACTCCAACGTTACATGGAGTTCCTTTACTTTTTGAGATGGCATACTGTACATAGCGTCCATCATCACGGCCTCTACGATTGAACGTAACCCACGGGCACCCAGCTTAAACTCAAGCGCCTTATCCACGATAAACTCATAGACTTTCTCATCGAACGTCAGCTTAATGCCATCCATCTCGAACAATTTGACATATTGCTTGATAATGGAGTTCTTCGGCTCGGTCAAGATGTTACGAAGCGTATCACGATCCAGCGGATTCAGATACGTGAGGATAGGTAAACGACCGATAATCTCCGGGATCAAGCCAAACGACTTCAAATCAGTCGGGGTGATGTATTTCAGTAAATTATTCCGGTCTACGGTAGCCGTACCCAAACTAGCCGAATAACCGACCACACGGGTATTTAAGCGTTGAGCGATCTTCTTTTCGATTCCATCGAAAGCACCACCGCAAACGAACAGGATATTCTTCGTATCCACCGCGATCATCTTTTGCTCCGGATGCTTACGTCCCCCCTGAGGAGGCACATTCACGATCGATCCTTCTAGAAGTTTCAGCAAACCTTGCTGTACACCCTCACCGCTGACATCCCGAGTGATAGACGGATTATCGCTCTTACGTGCGATCTTATCGATCTCATCGATGAAGACAATACCCCGTTGGGCCGCCTCCACATCATAATCCGCCGCTTGCAATAGCCGGGTCAAGATACTCTCGATATCCTCCCCCACGTAACCTGCCTCGGTAAGTACCGTAGCGTCCACGATAGCGAACGGGACATGCAATAACTTAGCGATCGTACGGGCTAACAAAGTCTTGCCCGTACCGGTAGCGCCCACCATGATAATATTAGATTTCTCAATCTCTACATCATCGGCGGTAACCTTTTGAAGTAAACGCTTGTAATGGTTGTACACCGATACCGACAGATAACGCTTCGCGTCATCCTGCCCGATCACGTACTGATCCAAGAAAGTCTTGATATCTTCCGGTTTAGGCAGATCTTTCTGCTTCAAACCAAAAGAAGTTTTCTTACCTCCTGTCTGCTCCTTTACGATCTCATACGCCTGCCGGGCACAATCATCGCAAATACAACCAGAGATCCCATTGATAAGCAAATTAACATCACGGCTACTCCTGCCGCAAAACGTACATGTATCGCCTGTTGTTTTGGCCATAGTTTCTTATTGTTGTTTTTGTTATTTACGTGTTAAAACATCGTCGATCATGCCATACTTTTTCGCTTCCTCCGCAGTCATCCAGAAATCACGGTCGCCATCGCGCTCGATCTCCTCATAGGGTCTACCTGAATGATCCGAGATTATGGTGTACAGTTCTTTCTTAACCTTCAAGATCTCGCGAGCGGTAATCTCGATGTCTGAGGCCTGTCCTTGTACGCCGCCAAGCGGTTGATGGATCATTACACGGGAGTGCTTCAAGCCGAAACGTTTTCCCTTGGTTCCCGCCACCAATAAGACAGACGCCATAGAGGCGGCCATACCCGTACAAATCGTAGATACGTCGCTGGAAATAAACTGCATCGTGTCGTAAATGCCGTAGCCCGCATATACAGAGCCACCCGGCGAATTGATATAAATAGAGATGTCCTTTCCGGGATCACTGGAATCCAGATACAACAACTGCGCTTGAATCACGTTAGCGGTATAATCATCCACTTGCGTGCCCAAGAAAATAATACGGTCCATCATCAACCGAGAGAAGACATCCATTTGAGCGACATTCAGCTGTCGTTCCTCTATAATTGTCGGGGAGATATAGCTACTGGAGATGTTCATATAACTATCCAGAGCCGTACCACTCATACCTAAATGCTTTGTAGCATACTTTCTAAAATCTTCCATATTTTCTCCTATCTTTTATTTACCGAGAAGACGTAAAAAGGGATTTCCCTCTGTGACTTAACGGAAAAACAAAGTTATAAATAAATTTCTGAAAGAAACAATTTATTTCGCTATCCGCTAAGATATTTTTAGAGAGAAATCCCTTTTTTGATATAAAACAACCTCCTAAGAGGCCGAGTAAAGATCTTTTTATTCAAAAAGTTTGTTGAACTCGTCAGCGGTTACCTCCTTAACATCAAGTTCCACTTGCTCTTTCAACCAAGCAGCCAATTTCTCCTCAACCGCACGGTCGATGATGTTCTGAAGTGTTTGCTTATTTTTCAACATGTCTTTAGCGTAGTTGTCAAGTACATCTTCCGGTACAGACAACATGCCGTATTGAGCGAACTGAGCCTTAGCCACACGTTTAGCGAAGTTCTCGATGTCAGCGTCCTCAACCTTCAAGCCGTTCTTCTTAACCAAGTTCTCCTTGATCAACTGATATTTCAAATCCTGAAGGATCTGAGGGAAGTCCTCGTCGATCTTCTCTTTCGTATTCTTCTCGTTAGCGGCAAGCAACCAGCGTTTCAATAAATCGTCAGCGAAATTCAACTCGCCAGCTCTCTCAACCAACATATCACGAGTGTCTGTCAAGAACTTGAAGTCACTCTGAGGAGCGAATTGCTCAGCCAAAGCTTCCTTGATCTTGTTCTTGAACTCTTCCTCGCTAGTAACCACGTTCTCGCCAAATACCTTGTCGAACAACTCTTGGTTCATCTCAGCATCTTTATGACGGGTGATCTCCTTGATCTCGAAGCTGAAGTCGCCTGTAGTCTCAGCCACTTTCTCCTTATCGATCTTCAAGAAAGAAGCGATCTCTGCCTCAGCACCCTCATAAGCCTTATTCGGGTTGAATACCACTACGGCATTTACTTTAGCACCGATAAACTTAGCTTTTTCTTCCTCATCCTTGATATACATAGGCATCAAGACAGCGTCCTCCACAACGATACCACCTTCTTTCGGGGCACCATTCTCAAGCTCGGCTACCGTACCTTTTACCATATCTTTTTCCTCAACCTCGTCTACCTTGTCGTAAGAACCGAAGTTTGAGCGATAAGCGTTTACTTGGTTATTTAGCATTTCTTCATCGATAGCGACTTGATAGAACGGAAGTTTATCGTTCTTGCTCAACTCGATATTGATCTCCGGAGCCAAAGCCACGTCAAAACAGAATTCGAAATCCTCTTCCTTATCGAAATCCAACGGCTTTTGCTCTGTCTCGTTAGGCATCGGCTCGCCTAAGATATGCAAATCGTTCTCACGGATATACTTGAACAGATTCTCAGAAACTAATTTGTTTATCTCCTCTACCAGCACGTGCTTTCCGTACATTTTTTTAACCATGCCCATAGGAACCATGCCCTTACGGAAACCCGGTACATTGGCTTTCTGACGAAGGCTACGCAGGCTCTTGTCTACCTGATCAGCATAGTCAGCTTTCACTATTTCTAATTTCACGATACCGCTTACGGCATCATTGTTTTTAAGCGAAACGTTCATTCTGAATGATTTATTTAATTAATAGTCGTATCGAATTTTAGGTCGCAAAATTAGACTTATTCTTTTAATCGTGCAAATTTTGATCTGTTTTTATTCTTTTGTTTATATTTGGCGGCAATTATTTACCCTTTGAATGAATCATTATGAGAATAAAAGGAATATATGCTACCCGTCCGGCGGTAATCCAACTTTTGATCCTCCTGCTATTCTTATTGGCTGGAGCCGTTTTATCATCTATTATATCCACGGGCTTATTACTCGCGACCCACGGTTTACAGGCTGATATAACCCAAGACGCTAATTTAATGAGGCTCATTCAGTTCATCTCGGCGATCTGTACCTTTTTGCTACCATCTATCGCCATGGCTTGGACATGTAGTGACAATCCCCGCCATTATCTATCAGTCAAGAAAATCACAGACGGCAGGATCTGGATTCTCACCTTAGTTTGCATGTTCTTATTTTCTCCGGTTATCAATTTGCTAGGATTGCTCAACAAGCAGATGGAGTTACCCGCGTTTATGGCTCCTATCGAGGAATGGATGCGGGCGCAAGAAACCCTCGCCGAACAACTGACGACGATCCTGTTATCCAGCGATAGCGTTTGGGTAATCCTGGCCAACCTTATCGTTATCGCCGTTACGGCCGGGATAACCGAGGAGTTCCTGTTCAGAGGAGCCTTGCAACGAGTGATCGGGAAATGGACCTCCAACCCTCATACGATCATATGGGTCGCCGCCATACTATTTAGCGCCTTCCATTTACAATTTTACGGATTCTTGCCCCGGATGATACTCGGAGCCTATTTCGGCTATCTACTCTATTGGAGCAAAAGCATCTGGATACCGGTGTTCGCCCACTTTGTCAATAATGCTTTCGCCGTAATAGGGATGTCGGACAGTCGTCTCAAGGATAACGAGTTTATCACAGGCAATATTCCCGCCGAGCATCTTTTGGACTTTTGTCTTATCGCCGCCTTATCTTTCCTGCTGTTCATACTGGTAAACAGGCGATTGAAACGGCTGCTATAAGTCTTTCTTACGCAGCACGAAGTCTTTTCCCAAATATTTCTCGCGCACGATCTCGTTCTCGGCTAGTTGTTCGGCGGTTCCTTGGAAAAGGACTTTTCCCTCGAACAAAAGATAGGCCCGGTCACAAATACTCAATGTCTCGTATACATTGTGGTCGGTAATCAAGATTCCGATATTCTTATGTTTCAAGCGAGCCACGATTGTCTGGATATCTTGTACGGCGATCGGGTCTACACCGGCGAAAGGCTCATCCAACATAATGAACTTCGGATCGATCGCCAGACAGCGGGCAATTTCCGCACGACGCCGCTCTCCACCCGAAAGCTGGTCTCCCAAGTTTTTACGAACCTTATTCAAACCGAACTCTGAAATCAAACTTTCCAGTTTCTCTTTTTGGTACTCAACGCTACGTCCCGTCATCTCCAAGACCGAGCGGATATTATCTTCCACCGTCATTTTCCGGAAAATCGAAGCCTCTTGCGCCAGATAGCCAATGCCGTTGCGAGCCCGCTTATAGACCGGGAATTTCGTAATCTCCATGTCATTCAAGAAGATCTTACCCTCGTTAGGAGTGACCAAACCTACTGTCATATAAAAGGTGGTCGTCTTTCCCGCTCCGTTCGGACCAAGCAAACCAACGATCTCCCCTTGTTTCACGTTAATCGATACATGATTCACGACCGTACGAGTCCTATATTTCTTTACCAAGTCCTCCGTACGGAGCACCATTCGTTGTTCGTCTGACATAAGCTACTTAAAAATTTAACGCGAATGTACGTGATAATCCGCAGATCTACATCACATACATTCGCAAAAAAGCGATAAGAGAATTTAATAACTCCACTCAGATTGCCACTCGATCACGGGTTGCTCCCCCTCGAATCGGATAGGAAGCCAGATATAACGTCCGTCTATAGCGTTCTCCGGAGTCCAACGATCTCCCATATAAATAAAGCGATCCGCAAGGCCCCGCAGGTAGTAAAGCCGATGTTCTGACACGATAATTGTTTTTCCCTGCGACTTCCAAAATGCAAGTATAGATCTCAAATCGAGAATAGAAGAAGCATCGAGGTTAGACGATGGTTCGTCCATAACAAGTACATCAGGCTCCATAATCGACACCCCAGCACAGGCGATTTTCTGTTTTTCTCCCCCGGAGAGGTGAAAAATATTGCGCCCCATCAGTTTCTCCAAATGAAAATCCCGGACGGTTTTTTCTAATCGTTCTCGAATACTTCGCTCTGGCTGGCCGAGATTTTCACATCCGAATGTAATTTCACTGGTCGTGTCCACATTAAAAAATTGAGAGCGTGGATTTTGAAATACGCTGCCTACTGTTTTCGCAGTATCATAAAGTGGCTGCTCCGAAACCTTTGCCTCATTCACCCAAACATTTCCGCTCATTTTGCCCTCATAGTAGTGAGGGATCAGGCCGTTAATCAGACGGGTAATTGTCGTTTTCCCACAGCCGCTTTCGCCGCAAAGTACAATAAATTGTCCATCCTCTATGTTCAGGTTTATATCTTGAACACCACCGGTGCTCTCGCTTTCTTCCCCATAAGAGAAGGTCACATGGTCAATCCGTATCATAGGTTCACCCCCTCCCGTCAAAAAGAAATCTGCTGCTGAAACAAAAACAAGGCAAAACAGATAACGCAAAACAGAATCGCAATCAAATCTTGAACATGGAAACCGATCTGACATACATTTGTGCGCTTGACGGGGGCACCCAGCCCCCGTGTCAACGCAGCGGCAGAAAGTTCGTCGCCAATCTTCACAACGGATACCATCAGAGGAACAAGCCTGTATTCTACCATCAGAAAGGGATTTTTTCCGCCGAAACGGATGTTCCGCATTTTCATTGCGTCCCGAATTGCCTGATATTCTTCGCTAATTGTTGGGAAAAAACGAAAAATCACAGACATGGGGATGACAATTTTTTCTGTGATGTGCATACGCTCCATCGCACTGATAAATTCGCTGACGGAAGTTGATGAGATCAGCCATGCGCCGGTCATGATGCCAGGTGCAAATCGTGTCATGATAGATGTAATCGCAAGCACGATAAAGGAAAGCAGGCCACTTAAATACACAAGGGCAATCCGCTCCAATGCAAAGCAGGCTACATAGAGCAGCAAATATTTTCCTGCTGTTTTGAAACGATGTTCCGACAAAATCAACACAAAAGGCACAAGGCTTAAACAGGGCTTGACAATATTCATAATTCCTTCGTTGCTGGTGCTGAACATCAATGTCGTAATCGTCAACAATAGGACGAGCTTTGTGCGAGGGTCAAACAATATCCCTTTTCTTTTTTCGGTTGTCGCAGAGAATGATACCCCGTCCATTACACGATTCCCGCTTTAGCAAAATGCTTTTTCAGAAGAGCCTTACCTAACAGACCACCCAAAATCGCAAATGCAAAAATCCCGGCAATCACCAGAATAATGCTCCACATGGGCATGACAGCCATTACTCGATCAGCGTATTCCTCACCGAAGCTGGCTGCGAAACTGGCCCAGGAGTCCTCTACCATGAAATACATGGGGATGTATGTACCAACCATCCAAAGGCTAAATACCGCATAGCCAATCAGGCTTTTTTTAGCACTTTTATAACCGCCAGATTTCAGGATCAAATCGCCCAGTAAACCAAAGATCAATCCCATTGGCACACCCCAGAAGCCCATGCCGGTCAAGCCCATCAGCAAACCGCTTAAAATCCCCATAATCGTAACCATGCCGAATTTTTTCACTCTTGTCAGGAACAGCATGAAAGGGATACCTGTAATCAAAGACCACAAGGCACCGAGGATCGGTAAAAAGATGGGTACAAACCCAATAGGAATGGCGACACAGCAGCCGATCACGAAGTAGAGAACGGTGAACAGGCCGAGGTTAATCAGGTCTTTTGCTTGTAACTTGTTGCTCATAATGAGTACCTCCATATTGTTTTTGGGGTTAGCATTGCCTAACCTCTTTGTATAATACACCAGTTAGCTAAGTCTATCTATAACCAATCAACATTTTAGCTCCAAACAGCAACGAGTTTTTTTATTGACTGACTTCGCTTGCAATTCTATAATATAAATTAAAATCAAGGGCAATGAGCCAGACAAATCGACAGGAGTTAAAAATGAAGATTGATGATATTATTAGAAAATGTATTGAATTTCCCGGCGTTTCAATAAAACGCAGCGAGTTCAGCGCAGAACTACTTATGAAAACCAAGGAAGGAAAAGGGTCTATGACGTTTTTTCAACTTTTCCCCGGACTTACTATTGCGTATATTTTTATAAATTCTCCGACATGGGCAGCTCCAAATTTGGATGAAGGTAGTTTCATTAAAAAAGGGCCTTTGCTTCTAAACTATTGCATGACTGGTCGTTGTGAGATTATCTTGAATAACGGAAACTTTGTATATGTGAAAGATGGAGATATTTCTCTCACGGAGTCTTTTGCCCAAAAGCAATACGTCTATCCCCGCCGTATCTATGAGGGAATGGAGCTTTTCGTTGATACTAATACATTGGCAACAGAGAGTACATGGATACAAAAAGAGTTTGGCATAGACATCCCTAAAATCATTGAACTTTTTTGCCCAAACGATAACACTTATATCTCAGCAGTTACTCCTGAAGTTGAAGAAATATTGACTAAACTCTGGGAACTTTTTGATATTGCGCCTCCGTTTTCGATTTCGCAAATGAAGATCTATGTTCTGGCTCTATTTTCATTACTACAAAATCTTAACAATATCCCCCCATCGCAAGCCTGCACATTTTTTACTGAAACACAGGTAGATATAGCAAAACGTGTTGAAAAAATTATCACTTCCGATTTGCGGCAACATCATCCTGCATGGGAATTGGCAGCTCAGTTTTCTGTCAGCGAAACCAGCTTGAAAAACTATTTTCGTGGCGTTTTTGGTCAAAATATTTCCATCTATCTACGGGAAGTCCGAATGAAAAAAGCTGCGGAGTTACTCATCACCACGAGATTATCGGTGTCAGAAGTAGCGGAGCAAGTAGGCTATGTGAACCAAAGCA
>ENA-OOWN01001330-OOWN01001330.1-human-gut-metagenome-genome-assembly--contig:-NODE-1330-length-18470-cov-3.667011_pt1 | contig 18470 bp, 15 predicted proteins | sample MGYA00241406_ERZ501319 | MGnify/ENA primary metagenome ERZ501319 (study PRJEB25962, sample SAMEA2042734) | human gut metagenome | biome: human gut; feature: human-associated habitat; material: faeces... | reverse complement strand
TTGATCTGCTGAAGAAGCTTGGACGTGTAACCGTTTCATGGTCGATCAACACACTAGATGAAAATTTCAAGAACGATATGGATTCTGCTTCGAGCATTGAGCACCGTATCGCTGCTATGAAGCAGGTATATGAGGCAGGTATCCGTACAGTCTGTTTCGTATCCCCGGTATTCCCCGGTATCACGGATTTTGAAGCAATCTTTGAGCGGGTAAAGGATCAGTGCGATCTGTTCTGGCTCGAAAATCTCAATCTTCGAGGCGGTTTCAAAAAGACAATTATGGATTATATCGCCGGAAAATATCCTGATCTTGTACCACTTTACGACGAGATCTATAACAAGCATAACCGCAGCTACTTTGAAGCACTTGAAGTAAAAGCTGAGAAAATGGCTAAGAAGTATGATTGTGCCTTTGTGGATAATGAAATGCCTTATGGCAGAGTCCCGCAGGGACATCCGGTGATCGTAGATTATTTCTATCATGAGGAAATCCGTGGGACAGAAAATACCGGAAAAAGAAATCGTTAAACAGAAATTTTACAGGAACATCGCTATATAATGAATGGGAGTATTTAAAAAATAAATACGGATATATTGATTTACTACCAGTAGGAGATTTTTGGTATGGAATTAGATGAAAAATTTAATTTACTTAGAACATTAACTCAAAAAATACGTAGTTATGACAAGCATTTAATAGATACTGTTACTTTTTGTAATAATAAAATGTCTTCAATCGTTTATGATTATTATCCATTTGAGGTTGAAATTAGAGATAACAACTTATATTTTTTTATCATAACAAATCGCAGTGAAAAGAAAATGCTATTTTCGTCATCGCTTAATACCGACTTTGATAAGCTTTGTGACAGTTTGATAAAATGTATAACGACAGATGTAAAAAAGCAAATTCCCAAGAAATTTTTAAAAGCAAAGGGGTTTTATAATGAATGAAAATCAAGCAGAAATAAAAGCCCAAGCTGTTGAAACTGAAATGAAAAAATATTTTGGTAGTTTAGTTTCGGATTTTAATTTGATAGACGCTTTTTACGGCAATGGACATGAAGAATTTAGTCTGGGATTCAAGTATTGTGACTATTTTGATATGCGCTTTAATTATGGTCAAGGTGCTTGCGGATGCTGCATATGTTATGATTGGGGTGATAATAATGAGGCTATACTTATTAAAACCTCAATTGATGGTTGGTGGGAAAAAATTTCAATTCAATGGAAAAAATATTTTCATGAACTTAAAAATGAACTGGATTTGCGTATTCCCGATGATTATTTAAAAGAATTTTATATAAATCCTAATACCGAAACAAATGTAGTGTGAACTAATGCGAATGCTACGGAACATATGGGGAAGTATGTTGGTCGATTTTAAAGTGTTGAAGGGAGAGATAGTTTTTGAATGATATAATCAGTACATTTAATGACTTGTATTATAAAATTCAAATATCTCATAATATTTGTTTGGCTGATGTAAGAAATATATGTTTGAAATCTTATAATAATTCTGTTGTCTTCGATGTTGATGGTGGCGCCCCGGAAATATATTACGAAATATTAGAGAGGGATTGTGGGCATTTTGCTGTTTTGAAAATAGAGCGAAACAGTCACGAGATTATATATGAAAGTGTTAATGCTGATTTCGCAGCAATTGCTCTTTTCCTGTTTCTTTCACGTCATCAAATAAAAAAAACTGATAATGATATTGAGATAGATGAAGCACATTGTGTATCGCAGTGGGGACACGATTTCAGACCGGGATATTTGAAAATAGAAGAATTTATAAAAAAAGAAATTGCACACGGGAATATAGATTTGGCTAGACAGGTGATTGCAGAAAATTTTGGAGAAAAAACAATTTCGTTTGAAAAAAACGTATTCGATAAAATTTCTGTTATTACTTTGTCTACAAATAAAATTGACATTTTTTATCATGGCAATACAATTTTATTTTGTTCAGAATTTAATAAACCAGATCTTGAACGTGGATATTTAATTGCATTTAATAAATGCCGTATGATTAATATTTATCATAAAATAATGGTGAATATTACAAATATTATTCCCGATGTTAATGAAAACGAAAATAGAAAACTTAAATATCTATTTTTAGTTGGGGCTATGGAAAAATAAGTATATCAAGTATAATAACGCATACAATTTTTCTTGCTGACGGAGCATTTTTAGAGCCGATAGCTAACGTATTCATGCGAATGTATCATAGTTATTTTATTTCTTGATTTTTTTAGCTTAATGATATTGGGAGGGCATTGAGTTTATCTCAGTGTCCTGCTCGCTTTTAAATGCAAAAATATCCCCTCCAAAGCATTTGCCTTGGAGGGGATAACTATATGCGTTTTACTGTGGCTTCTTAACGTCTGTCATGACTTCTTTAAGTCCTGTTGCAAGACCTGCAATACCCTGTATCTCACTTGGTATAATAATCTTTGTAGCCTTGCCGTCTGCTGCCTTAGCAAATGCTTCAAGGCTCTTGAGCTGGATTACCTGCTCGTTAGGGTTAGCAGCATTCAGCTTGACGATACTTTCGGCAATCGCCTTCTGTACCATGTCGATAGCCTGCGCTTCACCTTCTGCCTCAAGTATCTTCTGCTCCTTTACAGCGTCTGCACGAAGTATCATAGACTGTTTCTCAGCTTCGGCTGCAAGTATCTGTGACTCCTTGTCTGCCTGTGCTCTGAGTATCTTGGATTCTTTCTCACCCTCTGCAACAAGCACCTGAGATTTCTTCTCAGCCTCTGCCTGAATGACCTTTTCACGTCTTTCACGGTCAGCTTTCATCTGCTTTTCCATTGCGTCCTGAATTTCACGAGGCGGAAGAATGTTCTTAAGCTCAACACGCTTTACTCTGATACCCCATGCGTCTGTAGCCTCATCAAGGATAATTCTGATTTTATCGTTGATAGTGTCACGGGAAGTAAGTGTGCTGTCGAGTTCGAGTTCACCGATTATGTTACGAAGTGTGGTTGCTGTAAGATTTTCAATAGCGTTAAGCGGACGCTCAACACCGTAGCTGTAAAGCTTAGGGTCTGTAATTTCAAAATAAACTACGGTATCAATTTGCATAGTAACATTATCTCTTGTGATAACAGGCTGAGGCGGGAAGTCAACTACCTGCTCTTTTAAAGATACTTTTCTTGAAACTTTGTCGATAAAAGGAATTTTTACATGCAAGCCCGTACCCCAAGTTGAGTGATAAGCACCGAGTCTTTCAACTACATAAGCGTGCGCCTGCGGTACGATTTTAACATTGCTGATTATAGCAATTAAAATGATTAATAAAATAATTGCAATTACAATTAACGGTCCCATTCTGATTTCTCCATTCAATAATTATTCTCCCTGCCAAGGTTCAACTATCATTTTTACACCCTCAATGGCAAGGATTTTGACTTTGTCGTCTTTCTTTACAGGTGTAGGATTTTTCAACTTTGCGGTCCAGACTTCACCGCTCACCTTTACCTGACCCACTGCTTCCAAAGTGTCAATATCGGTAAGCATTACACCTGTTTGCCCAATAAGTCTGTCGGAATTTGTTTTTACATCTTTATGGTTCTTTTTATACTTATCAACAATCGGCTTTGTGGCGATAAGCGTACCGAACGCAATTACTATAAAAACAATTACCTGAACAAGTACAGAGGAAGTTATAAGCGATGATACGGCAGCGCAAAGCGCACCCACAACAAACCAGATAGACACAAGCTGATTTGTAACTGCCTCGCCAACAGCCATAACCACTGCTATGCCAATCCAGACAAAAGGCATATACTCTTCCATATTCACATCTCCTTTCACAACAACATTCTACCATAAGAACAATATACAGTCAATTATTTTTTCAAATTATACTATAATTTTTAAAATATTTTTAACATTTAGGTTACTATATTATTAAAATATTTTTATTTGCGAAATTTTATGTGTGTTTATTTATAATATTTTCTCCATATCGGCAATTTTTTAAATATGAAAATTCAGCCTTAATTACTGTTAAATTAAAACATAATTAACCGCAAAAGCAATACATATCGGAATATTTTTTCGGTTATTATAAAATTTCTCTACACATTTATATTTTTATATGATATAATTAAATAAATTAAACTGAAATTAGGTGAAACTATGGCTTTTGATACATTTGACGAGGGTATTGTCCCGGGCGGAATGAGGAGCAAATACGAAATTCGTATTCTTATATGCTATCTTTTAAATTCAATTAAAGAACCCGTCAGCAAAGAAATTATTGTTGACTCAATATGTGAGGAAAGCCTTGCAAATTACTTTGAAACAAGTTCATGCTTTGACGATCTTATTGAAAAAGGAAATATAATTGAAGAAGGCTCCGACGGAGATATAAAGACATACACCGTCAGCAAAAACGGAGTTATGATTGCAAATCAGCTCGACACCATACTTGCCTACACCGTAAAAGAAAAAGCGTATGACTGCGCAATAAACCTACTTGCACAAAAGAAAAAAGAGCGTGAAAACAGCGTAGAAATCGTTAAAACCGATATGGGTTACAATGTAAACTGCAAAATTTCGGGCGGAAATCTTGATTTGCTGAGTTTTTCGATTTTTGCTCCGGATATGCCGCAGGCACAAATAATCAAAAAAAATTTTTACGAAAACCCAACAACTTTTTATAAAGTAATCCTCGCCATGCTCACACAAAACAAAGAAAGCGTAGGCGAAGCACTCGAAAGTCTTTTATGAATATAAAAGCAATTGATAAGATTAATATTAAGAAACAAGATACCGACTTGCAATTTTAATGCGAGTCGGTATTTTGTTATATCGATTATTCTATAAAAAGCACTTAAAATATAATGAAATCAAGCAATTAAAATATTTTTATTTTGAAATATTTTTTTGCAACTCGGTAACATCTCTTACATCAATAATGCCGTCTTTGTTTAAATCAGCCATTTTTAAGCCCTTATAATCAAATGAGCCGTTTTCTTTGAAAATAAATACCTTAATGCAGAAAAAGCCTTGCTAATTGATTTTGCAAGGCTTTTGGATAAAAATAAAACAAACAGAAATTGATTTAAAAAAATAAATTTAATCCAAGCATCAGCGTTACTCCGGGCACTCCACCAAATGCGGCACAACACACCGACACAAGGCTTACAGGCAGGTACACACCTGTAAAAGAGCCTGTCAGATTTACCGCAATTAGCGTTAAAATTCCTATAGCCATTGAAAGCAGACTTCTTTTAAACGGATGTCTGCTTTTACTTATGTAATGAGCAAATGCAAACAGCAAAAATGCACCGAAAAACATTAATCCTATTCCCCACAAAGGCATAATTAACAGCTCCTTTAGCATAAACAATACTGTAAAACAGAGTCTTTTATATATGTAGGATAAATTGGTTTTGCTCTAAATGTTAGGCAAAATAATTTAAAAATTTAGGTCAAGCCTTTTTAAAGGCTTGCGAGTTTGGGCAGCGCCCATAAAATCTTCCGATATAACAATTTATCAGGCGCAAACAGCCACGCTGTTTGCGTGCTAAAACTAAGTTTGTTAAAACAGGCGACAGCCATTAAAGAACCTATATTTTATTAATGAAATAACGAATTTCTTTTCTTGTTGCTATCGCTTTTAAAGGCTAACGCCGTTGTGTTCAAGCCGCCAAACAGCAAGCTGTTCGGCTATCGTTAGATTGCATAAACGGAAAGTATTTGTGGGCTTTGCCCACACCCACGACCTTTGAAAAGGTCGACCAAACTTTTATAATTGTTTGGTAAATCATACCGCTAAACCATAATTTTTCCAAAAACTTTTTTATAAATAGACATAATTGTTTGACAAAAATCAGAACAAAGCGTGTTCCTAATTTAAAATACACCAAAAGCAAAAGCCGACCCCTTACGAGGCCGGCTTGAATTATTTTAGATTAAGCGATCGGAACTGCGATTGGTGCATTTGGGTTATTATCCGGATTCTCTGTATAGAATGTGAGGTATGTACCACCCATTACATTAGAATCATCGATTACAATCCAAAGCTCGTTGTCAATAAAGCCCTTATAGTCAATTGTCTGATTTGTACCTGTGTCAGAAGCAATTATATTGTAAGAACCTGCCTTTGTACAAGTGAAGTCCTTAACATACCAACCGTTTTCATCCATTTCTGTAAGTGTATCGCCCGGCCATTCACCTGATGTTGTGTAGTTGTCAGCATCAACACCGTTTGTATCTGAACCCCAGAGCCAAAGTGACGGATTCCAAGTAAGTGAACCATTGTGCTTAACATGGAGTTTAACATCCATACTTGACGCTACATAGTAGTAATCAACGCTCATATCTACACCATAAGGAATGTGACCGTTTACATTTTTAGGTGTTTTTGTTGTATCAACAGTATAACCGATTGTACGGTAGCTTGTTGTTGTGTATTCATCGCCTACTCTGCCCGAAATTACTGTTGAAGGAGTAATCTTTTCGACTGTGCCGTCCTCAGCTGTGTAGAAATGGTTTACTGTAACACTGCCCGATGATACCGGCTTACCGGTAGTATAAGTCTGAAGAGCTGTAACATCATTTACATCTTTCCTTGTATCGTAGTTTACATCTATCTTTGCATATGTGTCAGCATCTACACTTGCAGGATCTGTAATAATAGACTGCATTAATGTTACATCACGAACATCAATAGCACCGTCATTGTTAAAGTCTGCGTTCTTGAATGATTCAGGAACATAGTCATCATAGTAGTATGTTACAACTGCCGGTGTTTCTGAATAAGTGCCTGTTGCAGGACCTTCAACCTTGCTCAATATATATGTATTACTAATGCATGAGTTTTCGGCTGTTGTATAACCTGTACCGATTGTACCCTGAATAACTTCAGGATCTACAAGGTTTTCACCTGTTTGTTTGTAAACATAGTTTACAGTTACCTGACCCATACCGTCGTCAAGAGCGAGCTTATCAAAGCTTGCCTTGTCAACAGCAATTACTGTTGAAATTGCAGGCACTGTAAATGTTGAACCCGAAACCTCACCAAGGTTCTTTAAGCCGGCTGTCTTATCGTTAGCAATAATTACCCACTCTGTGCAGCTTTCATCCTTGAGCTTAACTTCTTCTGCTTTTTTAGCTGAGTTGTGGATAACAGCCATTGTCTGCCACTCGTCAGGCTGATCATTCTTAACAGTAAACGCTACCTGGTTAGAGAATACACTGCCCATTGACTTGTTAAGTGTGTAAGCTGATGAATATGACTTATCCATTGCTGTGAATGGTGTAAAGTTCTTTCTGATTTCGTAAAGTCCCTTGTAGTAAGATACAAGATCCTGATACTCCAGAATGTTGTTCCAGTTAATCTTGTTGATTTCAGGTGAAGACTTGTAGCTGTTTGTATCGCCGTACTTTGTACGAGCCATTTCCTGACCTGCAAGCATAAATGAAATACCCTGTGAAGTATTTACAATAGCACCTGCCATTTTATTCATCTTAACGAGGTCTTCGTAACGGTTGCCGTAGTCACCTGAAGCTGTAGAAGCAACGAGCTGATCGTAAAGAGCAGCGTTGTCGTGGCAGTCAGCGTATGTAACTGACTGTGAAGGAGCTTTAGCTTTCCACTTGTAGTTACCGTTTGAGTTAGCGAACAAGCCGAAAGAAATACCCTTAGCAGCACCCTTTGAGCCCTGAACAAAACCTGTGTTTGCAATGCTCATAGCACCGCCCTTGATAGCGTCACGAACAGAGTCATTGAAGATACCGATTCTCTCGCTAAGTGAGCCTGCGTTTGACTGAATAGCCGGCACAAACTTTGTACCGTCACAAGTGTTTGTTGGGTGGTATGAGTCGCCGCCTGTCCATGCTTCGCCCCACATTGTAACCCTATTATCAACCTGATCAAGAGCATCTCTGATCTGATTCATTGTTTCAACATCCATAATACCCATAAGGTCATAACGGAAGCCGTCAATATGGTACTCATTTACCCAGTAGAGGCAAGACTGAATAACATAGTTTCTGTACATTGCACGCTCTGTTGCACACTCGTTGCCGCAACCCGATCCGTTTGAGAATTTGCCTGCTCTGTTAAGTCTGTAGTAATAGTTAGGAACAGTCTTTTGGAAGCAAGAGTCTGTTGAATATGTATGGTTGTAAACAACATCCATTACAACGCTGATGCCTGCATCATGGAGTGCCTGAATCATTTCCTTACATTCCTTAATTCTTACATTACCGTCATATGGATTTGAAGAATAAGAGCCTTCAGGAACATTGTAGTTCTGTGGGTCATAGCCCCAGTTAAACTGCTCATCGTTGCCTGCCTCGTTTACTGAAGCATAGTCATAGAATGGATTGAGCTGTACTGTATTAACACCAAGTTCTTTTAGATAGTCAATACATGTAGAAATGTTGCCCTCACCGTTAAGTGTTGTGCCGTTTTCTGTAAATGCGAGGAATTTACCACGATTTGCCTCAGAAACACCTGAAGAAGCGTCATATGAGAAGTCCTTTACATGGAGTTCCCAAACAGTGCTGTCTGTAACCTCATTCTGGAATACATGAGTGTCCTTGTCCCAACCGTCAGGGTCTGTAGAGTCGAGATCAACAATCATTGAACGGTTACCGTTTACACCGACTGCCTTTGAGTATACATCCTGTGTTTCACTTGTTGTTGTTTCGCCTGTTGTAGGATTAACTACTGTGATTGTGTAGGTGTAGTAGTAGTCTTTCCATTCGCCAGTAAGCTTAATCTTCCAAATGCCTGTAGCGTCTTCTTTCTCAAGCCGGTAAGAGGCTACCTTACTTGCTCCCTGTTCATCGTCTGAACCTTTTGTAAAAATATTTACCTTAATGTCAGTTGCTGTAGGTGACCAAACTTTGAAAGTTGTGGCATCTTTAGTGTATGTAACGCCGAGGTCATCTCCATCATATCTGTAATTTGCGTCAAGTTCTTCGAGTGCTTTTGTAGCAGTTGTATCTACTGCTACAGAACCGCCTGATACTGTTTCCGCATCGGTTGTTGCAGCCATTGAAGTAACTGCTGTTGTTGTACCGAGCATACAAAATGCAAGGACAACAGATACAAATTTCTTTGTATTCTTCATAGTTTTATTTCCTCCTTTTATTTTTATAATCTATCCCTTGTGGGAATAACTACCTAAAATCATTCGTCTATATCCATAGACTCGGCAAAAGCCTTTTTCCTTTTAATATTTGTATAAAGAGTGCTTGCAACGCATCCTGCAAGAATTAGACCTGCGGCAATATATACAACAACCATAACCGACTTAAGCGGGTCAGGGTCGTTTGAATATGAATAAATTACATTAATTTCTGTTTTTGTAAAATTACCGTTCGCATTTAACGGAACAAATCTTAATGTCATATCTTCAAATTCTTTTTCTTCTGCCGTATAAGCCTCTCCTTCTGCACCTGTAAGAGTTGTCTTTTCAACGACCTTACCGCTGCCGTCCATATAAATTACATTTACTCTGCATTCGTCCTTTGACTTGTCATCATCCGCAATCTTTTCGTATTTAAAGGTTACATCAAAATCTTTGTTAGGAAGAACACCGGAAGCATTGTTCGGAAGTTCGTCGAGTATAAGTCTGTAATTTTCAATACCGGGAATTTCGGGAGTGTAATACTCAACCCCTGTTCTGTTTTTAATTGAATAGCTGTCAACTAAATCTTTACCGCTCTCTTTATCAACAAAGTGGTAAGTAACTGTTGAAAAAGTGCCATTGTACTTTTCAACATAAACCTTAGCGTGAAGAACTCCGTCTGTAAAGAACCCTTTTGCGTCACCGTCGGTTTTCTTTATGTCATAGTTAAGAGTAAAAGCATTTTCAGCAAGGTCATAAGCCTTACCGATACCGCCTGTTACGGTTTGGGTAGAAATAAGGTCATGTGTTTTATTGTCATAATAATTTACAACTACCGCACCCTCACGGATTGTAAGCTGTGCATTGTCAAAGCCCTGCTTATCAGCCATAACAACAGCCGAATGAGCTTTAACCTCTACACTGCCGTCAACTTCACCGAGGTTTCTTAATCCTGCTGTTTCGTTGTCCGCAACGATTACCCACTTGCCGTCAACTTTTACATTCTGTGACTCATCGCCGCCGTTAAAGAGAACGCAAACTTGATTCCATTTGCCCTGCTCTTTGTTGTTAAGTTTGTAACCTACAACTGTTTTTGGCAAGTCGTTTAAATAATCAATTGCATTTGCACTCTGTGTCGTGCAATCTTTAAATGCCGCAAATTCTTCTCTGATTTGCATTAAACCTCTGTAATACTCAACAATATCGCTGTATTCATTGATATTGTTCCAATCAAGCATATTTTTTTCACGGCTTGACGCATAGGAATTTTCGTCACCGTCTTTGCTTCTTGCAAATTCCTCACCGGCAAGCATAAACGGAATACCTTGAGATGTCATTACAATAGCGGCTGAAAGTTTATTCATTGCCACCAAATCTTCATAACGCTTTCTGTATTCGGAATCTCTGCCGTAAACCGAATCAACAAGTTTATCATAAAGACAAAGGTTATCATGACAAGACGCATATGTTACACACTGTGACGGAACATTTGCCCAACCCGAAGTACGGTCGGACTGACCCGATATGCCAATCTTAAGGTTAGATTTTTTGCTTGCCTCCTGTACGAAAGCGCCGTCTGTACCGCCTGTACTGCCCTTGATTGCATCACGGATAGTATCGTCAAATGCGCCTATGCGGTCATTAAGCTGCTTGAGGTTATTTTGGTTAGCCATTACTGTGCCCTCGTCACAAGCAGTCGGCATATTCCAAGCCTCACCGTACATAATAATATTTTTGCCGATGTCGTTGTCATAGAGTTTGTCAAGCGCATCTCTTACCTGATTAAGTGTTTCAACATCGTGAAGACCCATAAGGTCAAAACGGAAACCGTCAATATGATATTCCTTTGCCCAATAAGTAATAGAATCAATCATATACTTGCGGAACATCTTGTGTTCGGATGCAGTATCGTTGCCGCAGCCTGAACCGTTTGAGAATGTACCGTCCTCGTTCATTCTGTAATAATAGTTAGGAACTGTATTTTGGAATACGGAATCCGTTGAATAAGTATGATTGTAAACAACATCCATAATTACGCCGATACCTGCATTATGAAGTGCCTGTATCATCTGCTTACATTCTTTGATACGAACATTACCGTCATAAGGATTTGTAGAATACGAACCCTCGGGACAGTTATAGTTTACAGGGTCATAGCCCCAATTGTATTGCGACATAATGTCTTTTGATTCGTCAACAGAGCCAAAATCGCAGAAAGGCATAATCTGAACATACTTAACACCGAGTTTTTTAAGATAATCAACGCATGTCGGTGTACCGCCCTGAATACCGTTTACAGTTGTACCTTCCTCTGTAAAAGCAAGGAATTTACCTCTGTTTGATTTAGATACGCCGCTTGATTCCGAAGATGAAAAATCGGCAACGGAAACTTCCCATACAGATGCCTCGGTAGGATTTGAAACAGTTACATGAACATCGTTTTCCCAACCATCCGGATTTGTACTGTTAAGGTTTACTACCATACTGCGCTTGCCGTTTACACCGCAGGCTTTTGCATAAACATCTCCTGTTTCGGTAACCGTATCGCCGTTTTTAACGCTGTAAGTATAATACTTTCCCGCAAGATTACCGCTTACTTTTATGCTCCATACGCCTGTTTTTTTGTCAAGCTCCATTGTTTTTGTGGCAATAGAACCGCCATCGCCCTCTTCGTCACTGCCGTGCTCGTAAAGATTTAACTTTACCGTAGCAGCCTTAGGCGCCCAAACTTTAAAAGTAGTTGAATCTTCAGACCAAACCGCACCGAGGTCACTGCCCGAATAAGCTGTTTTATCAAGTTCGGCTGCATAAGTCTGATAATTAACCTTTTTGTTTTCAACTTTCTTTTCTTCCGCCGCACTGATTGCCGATGCGCACATACCTGCCATAATCATTGCCGTTAATACTCCTGTAATTAATCTTTTTAATAACAATAAAAATGCCTCCTGACTCTGCGGCAATACCTTTCAGAATTCTTGTCTGCTTAACAAGCCGCCATCAGAAACAAAATATTCAGTTTTAGTATTGACCAAAATCATACTGTTTAATATACGAACAGTATTGAACATAATAAATAATTATATTTTCTTTTATATAATTTTAACATAATTTCCAAGTGATTTTATATCTTTTAAAGAATTATATTTTAAATATGAGGATTCACGATGTAGAATTTTAAACGCTTTTATTGTGCAACTTGCTACATATCAACTCAGATTTTTATGCATTTTTTCAAATAAAGTCCCAAATAACAAAATAAAGACAAAAAAGGTCATTCGATTCGTACAATAATCGAATAACCTTTTAATATTGACAAAATTTTGACAATTATTATATTTTAAAGCCCATATACGGATGAACCTTTAAATAGACTTTCAATTCTTAATAATCTGTTATATTTACATACTCGGTCGGTACGGCAAGGTGCTCCCGTTTTTATCTGCCCAGCATTTACCGCAACCGCAATATCCGCAATTGTAGTGTCCTCTGTTTCACCGCTTCTATGCGAAATCACCGTTGTATAACCCGCCTTTTGTGCCATATCAATCGCCCCAAAAGTTTCTGTAAGAGTTCCTATTTGATTCATTTTTATCAAAATAGAATTACCTGCGCCGACACAAATGCCCTTGTAAAGTCTTTCTGAATTTGTAACAAATAAATCGTCGCCTACAAGCTGAACTTTTTTACCGATGCGATCCGTGATTTCTTTCCAACCCTCCCAATCGTATTCCGAAAGAGGGTCTTCGATTGAGAATATCGGATATTTGTCGCAAAGTTTTTCAAAATAATTAATAAGGTCACTTGTCTTGAGTACGGATTTTCTTTTCGGCAAGTGATAAACGCCGTCGTTAAACCATTCGGATGCCGCCGCATCAATAGCAATCTTAGTATTCTCTGTATTGTATCCCGCATCACAAACCGCCTGAATAATCAACTCAATTGCCTCTTCGTCGGTCTCAAGATTCGGTGCAAAACCGCCCTCGTCGCCAACAGAAGTAGCCATACCTTTCTGTGAAAGAATTTTGCCAAGACTGTGGTATATTTCGCAGCATTGCTGCAAACCGTCGGAAAAAGTATTCGCACCTACAGGCATAATCATAAATTCCTGTATATCAATGTTATTTGCTGCATGAGCGCCGCCGTTGAGAATATTCATCATAGGCACGGGAAGTTTTACCGAATAAATACCTCCGAGATAACGGTAAAGCGGAAGTCTTAGCGATTTTGCCGCTGCCTTTGCAACTGCGACAGACACGGCAAGTATCGCATTTGCACCAAGATTTTTCTTGTTTTTACTCCCGTCAAGCTCTGATAATTTGTTATCGACTGCACATTGGTCAAACGGTGACATACCGCAAATTTCGGGTGAAATAATTTTGCTGATATTTGTAACTGCTTTTTTTACTCCCTTGCCGTTAAATCTATCACCGCCATCACGCAGTTCAACAGCTTCATAAGCACCTGTTGATGCTCCCGACGGTACTGCCGCATTTGCAAAAGTTCCGTCTGTCAGTCCTACGGTAGCCTCTACGGTAGGATTACCTCTTGAATCAATAATTTCTCTGCCGACTACAGAATTAATGGTTATTTTCATTTTATTACCTCCAAATATATTTTGCCGTAACTGTCAAAAAATATTCAGAGCAGTGGCACAGAGGTAAAAAAAGCATATTATATAAAAAAAGCAAAGGAGGAAATAATTTGGATATTGTTTACTATACTGTCAGACCGGGAAATACTTTGTTTGGCATTGCACAATTTTTTCAAACTACGGTAAACGACATTTTAAGATACAACAACATTGCTGACGCAAACAGAATTTATGTAGGTGAAACTCTGGCAATTCCGGCAGGAACTTCACAGTCGCCACGCACACATATTGTAAGACCGGGAGAATCCCTTTGGTATATCTCAAAGATGTACAATATGACGGTAGAGGATCTTATGAATAAAAACAATCTCGGCAATCCCAATGTTCTCTATCCGGGACAAATATTGAATGTGTAAATATTATTAAATTAGCTTTTAAAAGAATATCTTACCAAACAATTATAAAAATTTGGTCAACATTTAAAAAGACTTGACCTGAATTTTCAAATTATTTAACACAAACTTTTTGCCAAACCATAACTCACCACAACACTTTACAAAAAGCAAAAGCTGTACCGATAAATTCGATACAGCTTTTATGTATTATCCGGTTATACCGTTACTTCTAAGATATGATTCTATCTGTTCATCATCGCAGATTCCGAGGTCATCACAACCTGCAAGATGTTCGTTATGATGCTTTACTTCGTGGTGCATTATTTTCTCAAGCTCCGTGTACAGCTTGTCATTTGACAAACCTCCGTACACCTTCATAATACTGCCGTAGTAAAACACAATTGAGTTGCCTATTGAATTTCTTACATACTCTCCGAGGATATACAGCTCTCCCCTCACGCTTTGCGGATGTAACTTTGCTTGCGGTTCAAGCGACATTCCCGCATTAAGGTCACGGAAAAGTTCCTGCGGCATTGAGTCTGCAATTTCATCAAGCATTTGAGCACATTCTTCAAAAGTAACCATAATCAATACCTAATTAATAATCAAGATAATCCTTAAGTTTTCTGCTTCTTGACGGATGTCTTAGCTTTCTTAATGCCTTTGCCTCAATCTGACGGATACGCTCACGGGTTACATTAAACTCTTTGCCTACCTCTTCAAGAGTTCTGCTTCTGCCGTCTTCAAGACCGAAACGAAGTCTTAAAACCTTTTCCTCTCTCGGAGTAAGAGTTGAAAGAACATCAGAAAGCTGTTCTCTTAACATTGTGTGTGAAGCGGCATCGGCAGGTGCGGGTGCACCGTCATCCGGAATAAAGTCGCCGAGGTGGCTGTCTTCCTCTTCACCGATAGGTGTTTCGAGAGATACAGGTTCTTGAGCCACACGCATAATTTCTCTTACCTTATCAACTGGCAAGTCAAGCTCGTCTGCAATTTCATCGGGGGTAGGCTCATGACCGTTCTGGTGCAAAAGCTGGCTCTGAACTTTTTTTACCTTATTGATAGTTTCAACCATATGAACAGGAATACGAATTGTTCTTGCCTGGTCGGCAATGGCTCTTGTGATTGCCTGTCTGATCCACCATGTGGCATATGTTGAGAACTTAAATCCCTTTGTATAATCAAACTTGTCAACCGCCTTGATAAGACCGAGGTTGCCCTCCTGAATAAGGTCGAGAAACTGCATACCTCTGCCAAGGTAACGCTTTGCAATGCTTACAACAAGACGAAGGTTTGCCTCTGAAAGTCGCTGTTTTGCCTGTACATCGCCGTTGGCAATTCTTATGGCAAGGTCAATTTCTTCTTCGGATGAAAGGAGCGGTACTCTGCCGATTTCTTTCAAATATACTTTAACAGGATCGTCAACGGTGACAGCACCGTCTGCAACAAAATCAGAATCCTTGCCTTCGCCGAGGTCAATATCATCAATCTTGATGTCGCCCATATCCTCAACGATTTCAATACCCTGCTGTTCAAGATTGTCATAGAGTTTTTCGAGCTGTTCGGGGTCAAAGTCAATCTCACCGATAGCATCAAGAATATCCTGATTGTTAAGCTGTCCCTTTTGTTTGCCAAGCTCTAAAAGCTCTTTTACAACTGATTTTTTGTCCTGAGGTGCGTTCATACTCATTTTCCTTTCTGAATGTACAAAAGATTATATATTAAAAGACAAAATAAATATTCCTATTTTTTATTTTGTTTCATCTTCATTATGTAATCGTTAATGTCATCTGCCGACATATCGGCAAGCTTGTCCGAAGTCAGCTTGTTACTCTCTTCATTAATTACATTAATATATTCCTCTACCGCCTCTCTTGTGGATGCGGCGGGAATTGTGGTGGAAATCAGCTTATAAAGATACGAAACTTCGTCGGAATTAAAATCCGAAGATACGCTTGTAAGCGGCTCGTATCCGCTTTTTATTTTGCTAAGTACATACTCATAATAGCGTTTTATAAGCGAATTTGAAAATTTATCGGGTGTAACCCTTTCCGAAATGCTGTTTGCGTAATCGGGATTATTGATTAAATAAACGAGCAGAGCCTCTTCGGCACTTGAACTTCTCGGTTTTTTGTAGTGCTCTCTGTTTATCTTGTCACTCTGACCGTTAAGTTCCGCCTGTATCTGACGGGTTTCCTTTTTAATATTCTCCCGTCTGTCCCGCCTTTTGACCTTTGAAATCTGCTCGAGAAAAGCATTTTTATCAATCTCAAGTTCGGCGCAAAGTTTCGATGCAAAAACATCTCTTTCAATCGGGCTTTCAATTGTCGCAACTATTTTTACAGCTTCGTTTAAAAAAGCTACCTTGCCGTCAGTTGTGTTGAGATTGTAATTTTCTTTTAATTTCATAAGTCGATATTCAATATCGTTGCCGCATTTTTCTATTAAAAGTTTAAATGCCGCAGGGCCGTTTTCGCCTTTTGAACGGATAAACTCGTCAGGGTCTTTACCGCTCGGCACAGTGAGAATTTTAATCGGCAGTCCTGCGTTTCGCAAGATGTCTATTGCTCTTGCCGTAGCTTTTTGACCTGCGCCGTCAGCGTCATAACAAATTATAACCTCATCGGCATAGCGTTTCATAAGGACTGCCTGCTCATTTGTAAGAGCAGTGCCGAGTGTTGCGACCGCATTCGTAAAACCCGCCTGATTAAGCGCAATAACATCCATATATCCCTCGCACAGAATCAGCGTGCGTGTACCCGAGCTTTTGGCATTGTTAAGAGAAAACAAGTTTTCGCTCTTTTTAAATACAGGAGTATCGGAAGTATTGAGATACTTAGGCTTTTCGTCGGTCATAATTCTGCCGCCGAAAGCTATAACATTTCCGCGCAAATCTATAATCGGAAACATTACTCTGTTTACAAAGCGGTCATAAATTCCGTTACCGTTTTTTCTTTTGAAAGCAAGGTTTGCGGAGTAAATTTCATATTCCGAAAAGCCTTTGTTTTTCAGATGATTACAAAGCGAGTTCCAATCGTCATCGGCAAAACCGAGTCCGAAATGCCTTATCGTACGGTCAGATAAAGCTCTGCCTCTAAGATAATTCAGTCCGCTCTGTCCTCTTTGTGAAAGCAGTGTTGCGTGAAAAAACCTCGCCGCCTCACGGTTTGCCTCATAAATTCTCATTCTTAATTTACTTAGGCTGTCATCATAGGTATTTTCAGGCATTTCCATACCCGCCCTTTGTGCAAGGAACTTTACCGCCTCGACATAATCAAGATTTTCAATCTTCATTATAAAGGTAATGACATCGCCGCCGGCACCGCAGCCAAAGCAATAAAACGAGCCGCTTTCGGTGTAAATGTTGAAAGACGGAGTTTTCTCGCCGTGAAATGGGCACAATCCAACCATATTTCTGCCGTGGCGCTTAAGATTTACATATGACGAAGCAATTTCCGTTATATCACTTCTAAGCTTTAATTCCTGCAAAAAACCGTCCGGAAAAGGCACAAAACTCCCCCTTTTCTGTTTCCTATTAGCTATTTACGATTTTTTCGCAAATATTCCTTTTTTATTTCAAAAAAATTTTAAATATTTTGTATTATTCATTTATCTGCACAGCAAAATACTGTTCGTCTTTCTGTTCAACCGTAACTTCACCCGATGTTGCGTCCGCAAGTTTTTTATTCAGCGTACCGAGCAAATCGGGTTTAATGTGAAATTTTACAAGTACATCGCTTTCATATACGGTATCGTCAACGGCAGCACCCACACCTATTATCAGAGATGATACCTTGCCGTATTGGTTATAAGCGCATCTTGCCTCGCATACAAGGCAATTCTGCATAATTACAGGCTTAGCCGCCTCAAGTGCAATTTTAGAGCCATGAGAATACGCACGCACAAGACCGCCCGTACCAAGGAGTACACCGCCGAAATATCGTGTAACCACAACCACGACATCAAAAATTTCATTTTTTACTATAACATCAAGCACAGGCATACCGGCTGTACCTGAGGGTTCTCCGTCGTCGCTGTAGCGCTTTATGTTGCCCTCTCTCAATGAATAGGCATATACATTATGTGTAGCATTCCAATGTTCACTGCGCTTTTCATTAATAAAATCTATTGCCTCCTGCTCTGTTTTAACAGGTTTGCAATATCCGATAAACCGAGAACGCTTTTCCACAAATTCATCGCTTGCATTTTCAAGCACGGTTTTGTAATCCTTTGCCAACAAGTACACCTCCGTTTTATGTTATTAATTAAGGTTCTATTATAAATGTTTGGGGTAACAATAATGAAATTGTGGTTTAACACACGGGTTAAGCAAAATAATTTAAAAATTTAGGTCAAGCCTTTTTAAAGGCTAACGCCA
>ENA-OOWN01001323-OOWN01001323.1-human-gut-metagenome-genome-assembly--contig:-NODE-1323-length-18577-cov-2.887863_pt1 | contig 18577 bp, 18 predicted proteins | sample MGYA00241406_ERZ501319 | MGnify/ENA primary metagenome ERZ501319 (study PRJEB25962, sample SAMEA2042734) | human gut metagenome | biome: human gut; feature: human-associated habitat; material: faeces... | reverse complement strand
CCGCCAGCCAAACCACAGAGAAAGCCCATGAACAAGTAATCGAACAATTGAACCACATCAAACAACTACCACAATGAAACGCATGTATATACTCGGAGCCTTGCTCTGGCTCTGCTCTTTCGTCACCTACGCCCAGGAAAATCTGTTTGACCGCTTCTCGGAGATGGAGGGTGTCACATCGGTCTATGTTTCCAAAGCCATGTTCAGCATGATGAGTGACATCAAGGTCGATGGATTGCAGCTGGAAGGCATCGGACAAAAGTTGGAAAGCCTCCAGGTGCTCAACAGCGAAAAGGCTCCTGTCATCCAAAAGCTGCGTGAGGCTGTGACCGGCTTTACCCCCAAACACGGCTATGAGTCACTGGTACGTGTACGCGACGATGGGGAGAAGGTGGACATTCTCCTGAAAAAGCACTCCAACGGCATCAACGAGTTTGTCGTCCTGGCAGACGAGCCCAAGGAGTTCACCCTCATAGTCATCACCGGACGCATGAGTCTGCAGGACATCCAGGACATCATCGGAGAAAAGAAGCACAAATGACAGGGCGGAAGGCAACAGCCGCTCCCTACCTTATACTTTCTCTATCAAGACAGTGGCATAAGCCGAGATGCCCTCTTCCCGTCCGGTGAAACCCAGCTTCTCGGTCGTCGTGGCCTTGATGGACACACAGTCGGTCTCCACTCCCATGACCCGTGCCAGCACCTCCTGCATCTCAGGGATGCGTGCTTTCAGCTTGGGACGTTCGGCACAGACCGTAGCATCGATGTTGCCCACGCGGTAGCCTTTTGAGGCGATGAGACCGACAGTCTTTGCCAACAGGACCTTGCTGTCTATGTCCTTGAACTCGCCTGCCGTGTCCGGAAAATGATAACCGATGTCACGCATGTTGGCTGCTCCCAGCAAGGCATCACAAATGGCATGTATCAATACGTCGGCATCCGAATGCCCCAACAATCCCAACTCGTGTTCAAAACGTATGCCTCCCAACCACAGTTCGCGTCCGGGAACCAAAGCATGTACGTCGAAACCGAATCCTACGCGTATGTTCATCTGTCTATAAGTTTTGTGAATTTCTGAATCTTTGTCTAACGGACGTAGAAGTCAAGCACCCGTTCCCCTTCCAGATAGCCTTGCAAATGCTGTCCGATGCTGACGGGACCTACCCCCACGGGAGTACCGGTATAGAGCAAATCGCCCATCTTCAGCGTCATGAACCGACTCACATAGGCTATAATCCGGTCTACGGTAAACAGCATGTCGCAGGTGCAACCACGCTGCACCGTATTCCCGTCAATGTCGAGGTGGAAACGGATGTTCTGAATGTCCTTGAAATACTCCATCGGGACAAACGTACCGATGACGGCGGAATTGTCGAATCCCTTGCTCAACTCCCACGGATTGCCCGCTTCTCGAAAACGGCGCTGCAAGTCACGTGCCGTGAAGTCGATGCCCACGGTGACGGCATCATAGTAACGGTGTGCAAAGCGTTCGGAGATGTTCTTGCCCAGACGACTGATGCGCACGACCAGCTCCGTCTCGTAATGAATCTCATTGGAGAAATCGGGGATAAAAAACGGCTTGCCATCCTTGAGCAAAGCCGAGTCCGGCTTCAGAAAGATAACCGGTTCTTTGGGAAGTGCCATGCCGGCATGCAACTCCTGATTGTGTGCCGCATAGTTCATCCCGACAGCTATAATCTTCATGATTGTTCCTTATTTAAGTTTCGCGTTCCACTGCAACGTGAGCTTGCGAAAGCTGAATTACTTATTTAACATCTGATTTACATTCAACCGGTTGAACATCACTGCCAGGTGGGCGTAAAGGGAGGTGTTCTGCACGACGATGTTCTCGGGCACCCGGATGCGGAAGGGCGTAAAGTTCCACACCGCCTTGATGCCTCCTGCCACCATGTCGTCAGTCACTTGCTGGGCAATATTGATGGGTACGGTCAGGATACCGATGTCCACCCGGTACTCCTGCATCTTCCGGGCAAAGTCGTCCGTATGGAAAATAGGCACTCCGCCCACTTCCGTTCCCACGACGGAAGGATTGACATCAAAGGCTGCCACGATCTCCAGTCCGAACTGGTGCAGACCGGAATCTCCCAAGAGGGCACGTCCCAGACTTCCGGCTCCGAAAAGGAACGCCTTGTGCATGTTAGTGAATCCCAGGAATGCTTCCAACGCCCGAATCAATCCATCGATTTCATACCCCACGCGGGTACGCCCGGTGACCTTGACATACGACAAGTCCTTGGCTATCTGCGAGGCATCGACATTGATGTCTTTAGATATCTGAGTAGAAGAGACATATTGCTCCCCCCTATCCTTCAACAGCTTCACCGTGGACAGATACCACGGCAGACGGCGGAGCGTAGGCTCCGGCACTTTATCGAAATCGCGTAGCAAAGAGGTACTCATAACCCGTTCGTTTTTTGTTCTCAAATTGTATATGGCACGCAAAATTACAGAAATATTTCCATAATACACCGAGCAATAAAGGGAAAACATATCGAATTTAATTGGCAAAGGCACTCTTTCCGGCTCGTTTTGCCGGATGCTGGAAGCTGAATATCCTTATATAGAAGTTTACAGATACGTGCTTAGCGTTGAAAGAACCGCATTTGTTTTCTATCATCGTTCACTATTTACAAATAGCCTGTTTATCTTTGTACCTCAAACCAACAACAATCCCCTATGAAGAAAAACGATTGGAAAGACCGGCTGAACATAGTCTACTCCACCAACCCTGATTTCGCCTACGAAACGGAAGGTGAAGAGGAGCCGGAAACACTGGAGAAGGAAAAACAGAACCTGCGGGTATTCATCGAAAAGAAGAACCGGGGTGGAAAGACGGCAACCGTCGTAAAAGGATTCGCCGGAACGGAGGAAGACCTGAAGGAACTGGCCAAACTGCTGAAGACACGTTGCGGCGTAGGTGGTGCTGCCAAAGACGGGGAAATCATCATCCAGGGCGAACTGCGTGACAAGGTGGTGGAACTTCTGAAGAAAGAGGGGTACGTCCGTACCCGGTAAACTCGCATGACTTCCTAACCGAAAAATTGCAAAAACGCGGATGACACGATGATGCCATCCGCGTTTTATGTAAGTTATTTCAGGAAGTCTGGCTTCAGAAGAACAGTTGCTTTTCCAGCCAATAGACGGCGATGCCTGCCAGATAACCGGCAAGTGCCAGCCAGGAGATGCGACGCAGGTACCAGCCGAAGGTAATCTTTTCCAATCCCATCACCACGACACCCGCTGCACTTCCGATGATGAGGATGCTGCCACCCACACCGGCACAGTAGGCAAGGAGTTGCCAGAACGTACCGTCCTGCACAAAGTTCAACAGGGCAGGGTCAGTCACCGTGGAGGGAGCAATCTCATACATGCCCATGCAACCTGCCACCAAGGGGACATTGTCCACAATCGACGACACAATGCCGATGATGCCGGTCACCAGGTAGGCGTTATTGTCCGACGCCTCTTCCAGCCAACGTCCGAACTCGCTCAACACACCGATTTCGCTCAACACTGCCACCGTCATCAGGATGCCCAGGAAGAAAAGAAGGGTAGCAAGGTCTATGCGACACAGCAGGTTGCCCATACGCTGCATGCACGAACCTTCCACATTGGGCTTGCGTGCATAGAAGAATTCTGTCGTCAGCCACAGGATGCCGAGCACCAACAGGATACCCATGAACGGAGGAAGCCCCGTCAGCGTACGGAAGACAGGGACCATCACCAGTCCGCCGACACCCAACCAGAACACCCACTGACGTTCCTTGGCTGAGAAATCATAAGAGGGACAGGCTGACGGGTCGTCTGCCACCGGACGAAGTTCGCCCTTCAGCTGACCCTGAATGAGTAGCAGGGGGACAATGACCGAAATGACCGAAGGCAGGAACACCTCTGCTATGACACCAAGCGTACTCACATTGCCCTTGATCCAAAGCATGATGGTGGTCACATCGCCAATGGGAGAAAAGGCGCCTCCACTGTTGGCGGCAAGGATAATCATCGCGGCATAGACCATGCGGTCCTTGTGGTCGGTGACGAGCTTGCGGAGCACCATGATCATCACGATGCTGGTCGTGAGATTATCCAAGAGGGCGGACAGGAAGAAGGTCATGATGACAATGCGCCACAACAAGGCACGCTTGCTCCGTGTGCCGAGGCGGTCACGGACGAAGTTGAAGCCTCCGTTGGCATCCACGGTCTCCACAATGGTCATGGCGCCCATGAGGAAGAAGATAATCTCACAGGTGTCGCCCAGATGGCGCAGCAACAGGTGCTCGTTGGCAAAAGCACGGGCTCTGTCGAGCAGACTTCCCTCTGCAGCCGATGCAGAGAAGGCTGCAAACTCATCCGCATAGAAACGAGGGACATAGACGTCACAGAAAGACATGTAGAGGACCCAGCACACAACACTCATCACAAGCGCCACGGCGGCTTTGTTCACTTTCAAGCCATGTTCCAGCGCAATGCAGGCATAGCCCGCAACGAAGAGAAGAACAATTACAGCAGTCATTAGGTAGTTATTAAAGAGTGAAACTAAAATTTGGACGTGCAAAAGAGCTTAAATAATCCGAGGTTTCCAAATAAACTGCCAAGAAAGGAAAGGAGAAAAGATTCAAGATAGAAAGTCCAGGTTCTTAAAAGAAGTGTTACCTTTGTCACTGACATCTTTACCTGACACTTTGAGAGCCATGAAACAGACCTGTTTTCTCCTTATACTGGGCGTGGTTGCGCTCATTTTCATCCAATGCACGCCTCCGGAATTCATGGAAGAACCGGAGGAAGCATCACCGACGGAAGATACCGGCTGGCATGCAGTCATTGAGGAAGCAACAGCCTATGACACGCTCTCATGGCAGGGAGAGACTGGAAAATTCCGTCTGACGGACAACGGGACTATCCGCCTCAACGACAGCCTCCGCACCGGGAGTGCCTGTCTCTACACTCCGCTCCGTACTCCCAACCGTACCGGATGGGTCATGCAGGTGAACTGCTCCTTCAACCCTTCCGCTCGTAATCATGCACGCCTCTACCTGATGTCGACTTCCGCTGACCTGAACGGTCCGCTCAACGGCTATTTCCTCCAGATTGGCGGTGCAAAGGACTGCATCTATTTCTACTGTCAGACCGGAAAGAAAATACGCCTGCTCGCCCAAAGCGAAGCCTTCATGCGCGGAAACACCTCGCCGAAGGTCCGTCTCCACGTCCAACGCGACAGCCTGGGCTATTTTGACATCACCTACACCACTACAGAGTCCAGTGACAGACATACCCTCTGTTTCCTCCGCGACACCACTGTCACCTCGGCAGCCTATAGCGGCATCCTGTGCATCTATACACCGGGGAATAGCCGGAAGATGTCTTTCCCCACCTTCAAAATCCATCATCAGGTGACGGATACGCAGGAACTGAAGCCCGTCAAGTACGTACCGGGGAAATCGTAAATTCCTTTACGCCTTACGTCACGGGACTGACGGGAGACGCTTCCGCCTTTGAAACAGTTTTGTAACATCCCTCCCCACCCGGCATCCTTTTGTCGGGATTATTGCTTTTTCCGGACCTTTCTTACCTCATATTCCGTGAAATGGCTTAATTTTGCCAATCTTGTTATAACTATTCTAATAAACACTACACAATGGCAACATCCCAATTCAAACACCGGGGACTCGATGACCGTCAGGTGGAAGAGAGCCGTGCCCAACACGGCAACAACCTCCTCACACCTCCGCCCCGCACCCCGATGTGGAAACTTTACCTGGAAAAATTCAACGACCCTATCATCCGCGTGCTGCTTGTAGCCGCCGTCTTCTCACTCATCATCTCATTCATCGAAGGAGAGTTTGCCGAGTCCATCGGCATCATCGTCGCCATCTTCCTGGCTACGGGTATCGGCTTCTACTTCGAGTATGATGCCGGCAAGAAGTTCGACCTGCTCAATGCCACCAACGAGGAGACGCTCGTCCGTGTCATCCGCAACGGAAGTGTCCATGAAGTGCCCCGCAAGGACATCGTCGTGGGCGACATCGTCATGCTGGAAAACGGCGAAGAGATACCTGCCGACGGTGAACTGCTGGAGGCGACCTCACTGCAGGTCAACGAGTCAAGCCTCACGGGTGAACCGATGGTGGAAAAGACCACCGACCCCGCCCACTTCGACAAGGAAGCAACCTACCCCTCCAACCATGTGATGCGCGGCACGACCGTTGTCGACGGACATGGCGTGATGCAGGTGCTCCACGTCGGCGATGCAACGGAAATTGGAAAGGTGGCACGTCAGGCAACGGAAGAGTCGAACGAGAAGACACCGCTCAACATCCAGCTCGAACGGCTTGCCAACCTCATCGGGAAAGTCGGGTTCGTCGTTGCGGCACTCGCCTTCATCGGCTTTACCTGGCACGAGCTGCACAGTTACCTGGCTGCACACACCGTCAGCGGAACAACGGAATACCTGGAGATTGCCAAAATCGTCCTCCACAACTTCATGATGGCAGTGACCCTCATCGTGGTGACCGTCCCTGAAGGTCTGCCCATGAGCGTCACCCTCAGCCTGGCGCTGAACATGCGTCGCATGCTTGCCACCAACAACCTGGTGCGTAAGATGCATGCCTGCGAGACCATGGGTGCCGTGACGGTCATCTGCACCGACAAGACCGGTACACTGACGCAGAACCGCATGCAGGTCTACGAAACCAGGTTCGAAGTGCTCGACGGACAGAAACTCGACATGACTCAGGATGCCAGCCGACTGGTGGCTGAAGGCATTGCCGCCAACTCCACGGCTTACCTCGAAGAAGAGGGCGACAACGTGAAAGGGGTAGGCAATCCGACTGAAATCGCCCTCCTGCTGTGGATGCAGGCTCAGGGACAGGACTACCTCTCGCTGCGCCATGCCGCCAAGACTGTCGACCAGCTGCCGTTCTCCACTGAACGCAAGTTCATGGCTACGCTGGTTGATTCGGCGTTGGGCAAACGGATTCTCTACATAAAGGGTGCTCCTGAAATCGTGGCAAAAAAGTGTGCCCTCATCGCCACTCCCGACGGAACGGCACCGATGGCACAGGCACAGGCAGGCATCGACAAACAGCTCCTCGCCTACCAGAACATGGCGATGCGTACGCTGGGATTTGCCTACCGTGTGGTGGATGCCGGTGAACCGACCGACTGTGCCACCCTCGCTGCCGGAGGAGCATTCATCTTCCTCGGCATCGTCGCCATCTCCGACCCCATCCGTCCGGATGTACCGGCTGCCGTGGGTCAATGCCAGGATGCAGGCATCCGTGTGAAAATCGTGACGGGAGACACACCGGGAACAGCAACCGAGATAGCTCGTCAGATCGGTCTGTGGAAACCGGAAGACACGGAACGCAACCGCATCACGGGTACCGACTTCGCAGCCCTGAGCGACGAAGAGGCACTGGACCGTGTGATGGACCTGAAAATCATGTCGCGTGCAAGACCGACGGACAAGCAACGTCTCGTCCAGCTGCTCCAACAGAAAGGGGCTGTCGTGGCAGTAACCGGCGACGGCACCAACGATGCCCCGGCATTGAACCACGCCCAGGTGGGATTGAGCATGGGTACGGGAACCTCGGTAGCAAAGGAGGCGAGCGACATCACCCTGCTCGACGACTCCTTCCGCAGCATCGGGACTGCCGTGATGTGGGGACGTTCGCTGTACAAGAACATCCAACGCTTCATCGCCTTCCAGCTCACCATCAACCTCATTGCCATGTTCATCGTGCTTGCCGGAAGCTTCATGGGCGACGTCATTCCGCTCACTGTGACGCAGATGTTGTGGGTAAACCTCATCATGGACACCTTCGCAGCTCTGGCACTGGCATCCATCCCGCCCAGTGCGGACGTGATGAAAGAGCAGCCGCGCAAGCAGAGCGACTTCATCATCAACCGGGGCATGTACCATAATATTATAGGTACGGGCATCGCCTTCATCCTCATCCTCCTGGGTCTGTACTACTGGCTGGGCATGGATGGTGACATGAGTATCCACGACTTGACAATCTTCTTCACGGTGTTCGTCCTGCTGCAATTCTGGAATCTGTTCAACGCCCGTGTGTTCGGCACGACACACTCCGCACTTGGTCACTTGGGCAAGTCCTACGTGCTGGTAGGTGTGGCTGCCATCATCCTCATCGGGCAGTTCATCATCGTGCAGTTCGGTGGCGAAGTGTTCCGCACCGTTCCGCTTGACCTGAAGACCTGGGGCATCCTGCTAGCCGCCACCTCCCCGGTGCTGTGGATTGGCGAACTGCTCCGTCTGTGCCAGAAGAAGAGATAAAATGCTTCCGGAGAATTTACCGGAAAGCATTATGAAACAAGAGCAAGGCTGTGTGCAGGTTCTGATGAACCGATGGCACACAGCCTTGCTCTTATACGAAAAATATAAAATTGCCAATACTTATTCTGTATATCCTGTTCTCATATAAGTATTCCTGTTTTGAGAATGTCAACATATAGAGGATTATTTGTATCTTCTATAAGTAGAACTGGCTCTATAAGATTGCTTATCTTACGTTTCAGTTTCCATAATATTGGCGTATCCTCAAAATAATCATCGCTCATGTGTTCTACGACAACAGCTATATCTATATCACTGTCTTCCGTATGATTGCCTTTGCTGTACGAGCCATAAAGGTAAAGAGCCTTTAATGGCAACCGTTCTGCTACAGCCGCCTTATAGCGTTGTGCCAATTTTATAGCCTGCTCTTTATCCATATTCTTAATTTATCAGTTTGTTAAAGCTCGTCGATAAAGTTCTTAATGAGCTCTTATAAATAACCACATTTCTAATCATCAAGTTCCGGTATATGCATTAGAGTATGTGGACGAGCTTTCCAGGTAGCTACAGAACCATTGGAGTCTGAACACGAGAAATAAAGCTTCTCAATGGTAGATAGTGGAAAAGCAACTACCGGCACTTTTATTTTAGTATTCTGCCATAGAATACCCATTCCCGATTCCATATTTTGTTTTCCTTCATGTACCACTTTGCACGTAAAAATAGGAAATGGAGCAGAATTTCCCCTACAGAAGAAAACTACACTTCCTACTTCCCCTCGACCATGAGTCACGTAATCTTCTCCTTCCCCTATGCCACCAAGCGTAATGATACCTTCCTTTCTTTCCTCAGACCAATTCCTTGTAATAGAGTTAGAAGAGAATTCAGCCTCTGAAGCTTCTGCTTTTTGTGGATCTGCTATTTGTAGAGATTTTCCCAATTGCATATATTCCAAGATTGTTTGATTCGCTTTTGCCATTTCATTAATAAATGAATCGTAATCTTTCATTGGAATATTTTGTTTTATTGCCTCATTTCTACTAATAGTCAGTTTGTAGCAATGACTAGCACTGTCCAACAACACATACTGTCCTAATTTAAAAATACTGCGACGTGCTTCTCTATCGAAATAAGACATCTGCTGATATTCCTCTAATGACAAATGAAGATATTTAGCATCAGCTATCTGCACTTTCCAAGTGTTATCATTAAGTCCAACTGCCATTTGTTCCTCATCATTACTGCATGCAGTAAATAATGGAATAATCAATAATAGGAAAAAAATCTTTTCATAATGTTTTCTGTTGATTCTTAACATCCTCACTTACTTCTTCTGTGGGTCTGTGAGTTGGATAGATTTCCCGGCTTTCATGTATTCCTGAATAGTCTGATTTGCCTTCTCCATTTCTGCAACAAAGGAATCATAATCTGCTGCCGGAATATCTTGCTTGACAGCTTCCTCCTTGCTGATTGTCAGTTTATAACAATGATTGATACTGTCCAGCAGCACATACTGCCCCAGCTTAAAGATACTGCGACGGGCTTCTTTCTCAGCAGGAGAAAGATGCTGATACTCGTCCAACGATAACTTTAGGAAGTTCGCCTCGGTGGTCTGTTGCTGTTCATCAGCAGCTGTGAGTGCTTCTTTGGTCTGGTCACTGTGGCATGCCACAAACAGAAGTACGCCCGACGTACACAACATGGATAGTAGTTTTTTCATACGATAAATTTTTAAGGTGAGACTTGTATTGTTAACTCGTTATTTTTGTCAACGAGAATGTGGCTTGAGAAAGTTGGAGCAACACAACCTGCTCCTGGGAATATCAACAGCACGAATCGAAGTTTCGATTGCAAGTATAAGTATCATAAGAGGTTATTCAAGACTCTATTTATATGTTATAAAACATAAAACAATCCTTCAACTGGCTATGTTATAAAAATATTTTATCACAACTAAGACAAAGTACAAATTTATTTAGTGCACCTAGTGAAAGCTGTAAAGCTTCTTAATGAGCCGATTTTAAGAGGGTAAAACGTATTAGTTAATTACATTCAACTCCAACAAGCATTTTAAGAATAATTAATATTATGAATATATTAATGAGACACATACCTCACCATCCTTTTTTATTGTCAGAGGTAGATACTCACCAACGGAAGCTACTAGTACTGCTTATCTTCTGAAAGATGTACGTCATCGACCAACAGGCTGTCTCCTAATTCCTTTATCTATGAGTCAGCATACAAACTGTCCCTGCATTTTTTCCGTTTGAACTTTATCCCTTTTCACTCAAATTGCTGACTTGGGTCCTCAGAGCAATATTCCGACGCCTAATTTCCAAATACGAGACCTGAGTTATTAAGGATTTAAATCATTCACTATTTTTGTGAACACATCCACAAAAAAGCATTATCTTCACAACACAATACAACGGATGAACGGTATTTCATCCGTGCGCATCAATATCAAATACCGTCTTGAATTTACAGTCAGGGAAGTTCTCGGCGAACAGATAATAACCGTATGCCGTTTGTTGGACATCAGTAACCACTATAAATAAGCGCGATATGGAAGCAACAGCAAAGAAAATCTATGCCCCCAACGAGTTGATTTGTGCAGTGGCCATACATCCGGGAGAAATGCTTAAGGATGAATTGCAGGCACGTGGAATGTCGCAAAGAAAATTTGCCGGAATTATAGGTATGCCTTACACTGCATTCAATGAGATAATCAACGGCAAACGCCCGATAACCACTGATACGGCATTGAAAATAGAGGCTGCAACAGGGATTTCCGCAGCAATATGGCTCGGTTTGCAGACGGACTATAATATGCAGACCGCCCGGCGAGACAACAGGCTCTCCGTCATTTTGGAGAACATACGCAAGTCGGTTGCGGCTCTCTGAAAGACTGCCCCGATAACCGGATTCTCCCCAAATATCAAATTGTCAAAGTGTCAAACGAACCGCTCTACAATATCCTTCTTTGGGTACAAATGCGGGGCTGTGCGCAAAAAATGAAATCTCAGGCGATTCGCAAAATACAGTTTGCTGCCGTATCCGTCCGTCTGCCGTCAAGAATATCACCAAATCACCTTGCAGGCATCCGAAAGAAAGACGAATGGGAAATAAACCGTTCCATTTCACACATTCAAATTGAATGCTTCCGGGAAGAAACCAGAGGTGAATATTCCTAAAACAGAGTTTCAAATTCGTAAATCAAGTGTTTTACCCTCCGAACATTTGACTTCGACGGATGAAACAATATTGTTTCACTCGTCAAACAATATTGTTTGATGCAGCAAACACAAGTGTTTCACCTCCCAAACAATATTGTTTCACGGTATAATTATTCGTTTTTGCCCGCCCTTCTACATATCCATGCAATCTGTTTCGCATGAATATTCCTAAAAAAGCCTACTTTACCCGACTTTTCAAAAGTACGCGTTAGCTGAAAAGAGGATTTTCGGGAAATCTGTCAAGGGAAAAGGAGGAATTGCTTTCAGTATGCAAACAGACAAAAACACAGAGATGTGCCGTACACTCCTCTTTATATAGTCCGGACAATCCGTCATGAGATGGCTGCCCAGTTGACATTGGTCTTGCGAAGGGCACGGAGTTGGGACCACAGCACGGCATTCTCGGGGCGGTTCTCGGCAGGGTCAGCGTCAATCACTCCCTGTGCGATTTCACGGACGAACTGCAACAGCTGGCCGTCGCGGGCAATGTCGGCAATCTTCAGGTCGAAGGCCATCCCGCTCTGTTGCGTCCCTTCCAAGTCGCCGGGGCCGCGCAGTTTAAGGTCGGCTTCGGCTATGCGGAACCCGTCGTTGGTGTCGCACATTATGTCGAGCCGCTTGCGTGTGTCATCGGTTATCTTACGCTTGCTTACGAGTATGCAAAACGACTGGTCGGCTCCGCGCCCCACACGGCCTCGGAGCTGGTGGAGCTGCGACAGGCCGAAGCGTTCGGCGTTGATGATTACCATGATGGATGCGTTGGGCACGTTGACTCCCACTTCGATTACCGTCGTGGCGACAAGTATCTTGGTTTCGCCGCTGACGAAGCGGCGCATCTCCTCTTCCTTTTCGGCCGGCTTCATCTTGCCGTGCACCTTGCCGAGCTTGAACTCGGGTAAAGCCTCGCGCAGCTGTTCGTAGCCTTCCTCGAGGTTCTTCAGGTCGATTTTCTCGCTCTCCTTTATCAGCGGGAACACTATGTAAGCCTGTCGTCCTTCGTTGATTTGCCGCCTGATGCCGGCGTAAAGGCTGGTGGTTTGGTCGTCGTATTTGTGCATTGTCACCACTGGCTTGCGCCCGGGTGGCAATTCGTCGATTACGCTTACGTCGAGGTCGCCGTAAACGGTCATGGCCAATGTCCGTGGTATAGGTGTGGCCGTCATTACGAGAACGTGGGGAGGGTTGTCGCTTTTGTTCCACAGTTTGGCGCGCTGCACGACGCCGAAGCGGTGCTGTTCGTCGATAACCGCAAGGCCGAGGCGTGCGAACTGTACGCTATCTTCAATCACGGCGTGCGTGCCTACAAGTATGTTTACGCTGCCGTCGGCCAGCCCTTCGAGCACTTCTCGCCGCCGTTTGCCCTTCACCATGCCCGTGAGCAGCTCCGTGCGCACGTTCATTCCGTGCAGGAATCCGGTTATCGTGGCCAAGTGTTGTTCCGCAAGGATTTCCGTCGGGGCCATTATACATGCCTGATAGCCGTTGTCCAGCGCTATCAGCATCGACATCAGGGCCACCAAGGTCTTGCCGCTGCCCACGTCGCCTTGCAGCAGTCGGTTCATCTGTCGTCCCGAGCGGGTGTCGTTCCTGATCTCTTTTATCACGCGTTGTTGCGCTCCCGTGAGTGGAAACGGCAGGTTGTTGAAGTAGAAGTCATTGAAAAATCTGCCTACGCGAGTAAATACATAACCTCTGTATTTCAGTCTGCGGTCGTTGGCGTAGCGCAGGATGTTCAGCTGTACGTAAAAAAGTTCCTCGAATTTCAGCCTGTATTCGGCCAGCTTTATGTCGTCGTTGGTTTTGGGAGAGTGTATCTTTCTGAATGCGGAATCTCTCGAAATAAGGTGTAATGGTTGCGTGATGAACGGCGGGATGGTCTCGGCCAGCGGTTCTTTCATGCCGTTCAGCAGTGTTTTTATCGTCTTTTCTACCGCCCGCGAGGTCATTCCGGCCTTTTTCATCTTTTCCGTTGTGGAGTAATAAGGTTGCAGCCCCATTTGCGACAGTTGCAGTTCCGAGGCGGGGTCGATGTCTGGATGGGAGAATTGAAACCGCCCGTTAAACACTGTAGGACGGCCGAACACGATGTAGTCAGTGCCAGTTTTTAAGTGGCTTAGTATGTATTTTGCGCCGGAGAACCACACGATGTCGGCAATGCCAGTGTCGTCGGTCACGTGAGCCACGAGCCTTGTGCGGTGCGGCCCCATGTCGAATGTCTCGAAACTGAGTATCCGTGCCTTTATCTGCACGAACGCAGTGTCGCCTGAAAGCTCGTTGATGCTGTAGACGCGGCTGCGGTCTACGTATTTGTAAGGATAATACTCGAGCAGTTGGCCGTATGTCTTTATGCCCGCTTCCTTTTCAAGCAGGGCCTTGCGTCGCGGCCCCACACCGGGAAGGAACTGGATGTCTTGGTCTAAAATGTCGAGCATTTTAACGTGTAAAGGTAATGTAGGGTTTGCTGAAACGTAAGGCTGTGCCGGTAAGAAAAGGCTGGGGCTTCGACTACCGGTTAGGTTCCGGCTGTCGTGTTAAGTAAGAATACGGGCCATGCGAAGGTCGAACGGCGTGGTTATTTTTATGTTCTCACGGTTGCCTTCGATAAGTGTTATCTTCTGTCCGATGCCGTTCACCACTGAAGCATCATCTGTAAAACATTCTTTGTAAGGCTGTTCGTAAGCTCGTTTCAGCAGGCTTATATCGAATGTCTGCGGTGTCTGTACCAATCTGTAGTCGTCTCTTGGCACTGTTTCCGAACCACCTTGCCCGTCGACGTATATCAATGTTTCCACCACAGGTATCACCGGAACGACCGCTTTGGCCGTGCGCGCCGTCTCATAGCAGTTATGTATTACGTCGATTGACGGGAAAGGGCGCACGCCGTCGTGTATGCCTACAACGCCTTCCGTGCCGTCGGGAATCAAAGCCAAGCCGTTTTTAACCGAGTGGAAACGTGTCTCGCCACCGTCAGCCACGGCGTAAGCCGCCGTGAAATGGTAGTTCTTGCACAGTTCGTTCCAATATTCGTGTTGTTCTTTTGGCAGCACTACAATTATTTTCAGGTTGTTGTCATATTCCCTGAAACGCTTTATCGTGTGCATTATGATGGGTAATCCGTTGATCGGCAGAAACTGTTTAGGCACGCTCGCCCCCATTCTTACGCCTTTACCTCCGGCCACAATCACAGCGTAATCCATATAGTCATATAACATTTAGCGGACAAACCTGCAAACGGCGGGCGGACAATATGATATGTTTTTTGTCTGCCCGCCGTCTTGTAGGTTTGTAAGTCTTATTTAAGCATCAGGTGTTTGTACATCATTCCGTCGGCAATGTTGTCGGCGGTCTTGGCATCTGTCAGGGCTTCCAGCAGTTTGTAGGCGTATGGAAGGGTTGCCGCGGGGCCTTCACCAGTGGTTATGTTGCCGTCCACAGTACACAGTTCGTGGGTGTATTCGGCACCTTCGAGGAATTTTTCAAAGCCCGGATAGCATGTGGCACGTTTCCTTTCAAGCAGGCCGAGTCCGCCGAGCACCATGGGTGCGGCGCATATCGCGCCTATCATCTTGCCCTTGGCGTTATGCTCGACGATTGCTTTCTTCACGCCGGCGTGCTCGTTAAGGTTTGTCGCTCCGGGCAGTCCGCCGGGCAGCATGAGCAGGTCGGCATCGCTGAAGTCGGCTTCTTCTATCAAGATGTCGGCCTCGATGTTCACTCCGTGTGCGCCTGTAACCATGCGTGAGCCGGTAACGCTGACGGTCTTGAACTCTACGCCGGCGCGGCGCATTATGTCTAACGGTATCATGGCTTCCACTTCTTCGAAGCCGGTTGCCAAGAATTCATATACTTTTGCCATATTGGAATATTGTTGATTTGTTTTGTTTTATAGTTTCAGACATTCGCGATATGCCTTTATTGTGTCGTGAAGTCCCATGTAGAGGGCGTCGCAGATGAGGGCGTGCCCTATGCTTACTTCGTCAAGCCAAGGTATGTTCTCGTAGAAGTAGTGCAGGTTCGTCAGGCTCAGGTCGTGCCCGGCGTTGAGGCCGAGGCCGGCTTCGCGTGCCGCTTTTGCCGCCTCTATGAACGGCTTTATGGCTTCTTCGCGGCCGTGTTCATATCCTGCGGCGTAAGGCTCGGTGTATAGTTCCACCCTGTCGGTGCCGCAAAGGCGCGCCGCTTCGACCATTTCAGGGTCGGCATCGACGAAAATCGAGGTTCTTATGCCTGCTTCCTTGAAGCGTCCTATAACGTCGGTCAGGAATGTGCGGTTGGCCTTTGTGTCCCATCCGTGGTTGCTCGTAAGCTGGTCGTCGGTGTCGGGTACGAGCGTCACTTGCGTGGGTCTTACCTCAAGCACGAGGCTTATGTACCTGTCAATGGGGTTCCCCTCTATGTTCAGTTCAGTCGTTATGAGCGGGCGTATGGCCCTTACGTCGCTATATCTTATGTGCCTTTCGTCGGGGCGTGGGTGTACGGTTATGCCTTGCGCGCCAAACTTCTCACAATCCAAGGCCGTCTGCAGCACGTCGGGGTTGTTGCCCCCGCGGGCGTTGCGAAGCGTGGCCACTTTGTTGATGTTAACGCTTAATTTCGTCATTTTTTACGTATTTGTTATGTCAGCCTTAAAGGTTATCATGCAAAATGTGTACTTTTGCACATATTATTATACATCTGCAAAAATACAAAATGTTTGTCATTCACAAGCATTACATTATGAAAAAGAAGTCTAAAAGCTGAAATTTATGGAATCGCGCAAATTGAGTTTCGCCCTGTTCGGCAACATATACCAAAGCCGCAAGTCGGCCAATATTCAGAAAATAATGGATTGTCTCGCCGCGCGCGGGGCTGAAGTGTGTATAGAAAGGCAGTTTTACGACTTCCTTGTGGATACCGGGCGCATGGCCGGAGGCAGTGTCGGCGTGTTTGACGGGAGCGGTTTTACGGCCGACTACGTTATATCTCTCGGTGGCGACGGCACCTTGTTGCGCGCGGCCGGGCACGTAGGCGAAAAGTGTACGCCGATACTCGGCATCAACATGGGGCGTCTCGGATTCCTTGCCGACATAATACCGGGCGAGATAGAGAGTGCCATCGCCTCGCTTTATGACGGCTCTTACGCCGTGGAGAAGCATACCGTGATAAGCGTCGAGGCCGACGGCACGCAACTGGAGGGTCTCTCGTGCGCGCTCAACGACATTGCTGTGCTGAAGCGCGACACGGCCTCGATGATAACTATCCATGCCTGCGTTAACGGCGAATACCTTGTAACCTATCAGGCCGACGGCCTTATCGTGTGTACGCCTACAGGTTCTACGGCTTACTCTTTGTCAAACGGAGGCCCTATAATAGTGCCCCGCACTGGCACGCTGTGCCTCACTCCGGTGGCTCCCCACAGCCTTAACGTGCGCCCGATAGTCATTCCCGACGATTCGGAAGTGACGCTGACGGTCGAGAGCCGCAGCCATAATTTCCTGATAGCTGTTGACGGACAGTCGGAGAAATGCGCCGAGAACACGCGGCTGACCATACGCAAGGCTCCTTATTCGGTGAACATCGTGAAGCGCAGCAGCCAGCGTTATTTCTCCACTTTGCGCGAGAAAATGATGTGGGGAGCCGATATGAGGATAGTCAAGAATTAAGAGTGAAGAACTGAAATTTAAGAGTTTCCCGGTGAGCGGTTGGTTTTTTGATTCTTCGCGCACCGCCGCCGGCAGTGCAGGCTTGTTCTCCACATTATCCGTATAAGTCTAATTTGTCACGTAAAACCACCTAATATATATTAAGATGAAAGTAAAACGCATCCTGATGCTTGCCGTGCTAATTGCTGTATGCGCGGCCAACGCCATGGCGCAAGACGCCGATTCTCTCTATGCTAAAGACTTGTTACGGCCCGGAACGGCCGCTCCCGACTTCACTCTTGCCGCCCCTGACGGCACGAAGCACTCGCTTGCGTCGCTGAGGGGCAGCGTTGTGGTGCTTGATTTCTGGGCATCGTGGTGTCCTGACTGCAGGAAGGACATACCGGCAATGAAGGAGCTGTACGCCAAATACGGGCGGACGGTTAAGTTTGTAAGCGTATCGTTCGACGACAATAAGGACAGTTGGACACGCTGTGTCAACTCGAACGGTATGGAATGGCTGCAGTTAAGCGAGCTGAAAAAGTGGAAACAGACAGAGGTTTCGAGGCTTTATAACATAAAGTGGATACCATCTATGTACGTAATCGACCGCCAAGGGCAAATCATACTGTCGACAGTGATGATAGACAAACTGGCCGCCAAGTTGAAGGAACTGCACGAGTTGTAATCCGGCTGACGGCATCCTTTATTTTCAACGGAAAGCATCCGTTTTTGCAAAAGGCCACCTTTTACTCTCTAAAAGGTGGCCTTTTGCCGTGTGATTGACGGCCTTTCGCAAGCTAAAAGACGGCCTTTTGTAAGTCCTTAGGTTTCAATGCATTATGACAGCAGTCTCCAACCGTGTCCCGGCTCGTGCCATACGTGCCCGCAGCTGTTGGTGTAAAAGAATGTATGGGTAAATGAAAAAAATGAGTGAATATTTAAGTTCTACTTGTATTTTTATTGCTATCTTTGGCCTATATTTAAAAGACTTGTTACCTATGAATATACTATTAAGCGTTGTTTATGGCACGAGTTTCGGTGAAGAACTCGTCTTAAATCTGATAACAGGAATGAAGGACGGCATCCGGCAGTCTACTTCTTACAGGATGAGAACCGTCAACGGCCGTGAGTGGACTTGCAATCTTAAACTCGATTTGCGGAAAGGCACTCATATAGATTACTTTTACAGCGTGGTGCGCGGCGAGGATAACGTCGTAAGGACAGAGTGGCAGAACGAGCCTCACAGGCTTGAGATAAACGCTTTGCAAGGCGATTTCATCACCGTGTACGACCATTGGATCGACATACCTGACGACTCTTACCTTTATAGTTCGGCCTTTACCGATTGCATAAGGCGCAGGAGAACGTCGCTCGTGGCGTTGAGCGATTACAGTGTGACG
>ENA-OOWN01001317-OOWN01001317.1-human-gut-metagenome-genome-assembly--contig:-NODE-1317-length-18624-cov-23.456621_pt1 | contig 18624 bp, 16 predicted proteins | sample MGYA00241406_ERZ501319 | MGnify/ENA primary metagenome ERZ501319 (study PRJEB25962, sample SAMEA2042734) | human gut metagenome | biome: human gut; feature: human-associated habitat; material: faeces... | reverse complement strand
GTTTTATATCCGTCGGGACGATTGCTCAGGTCACGTTCCTTTGGGGGAAGAGCCGCCTCATTCCGAGATTCGTTATTGGCTACAGAATCCGTACGGAGTGTATCGTCCGTGCCGTCATAATCATCTTTCTCCTTTTGTCGGTCAGAAGCGCTCTTTTTAGCTTTAGAGTTTATCCGTTGACGTCTGTCGCCAAAAAGTTCCTGATTGGCAAAATCAAGTTTTTCCTGAAGAGACTTTGCCTTACGTTCTGCCGATTTGCGAAGCTTACGCTCTTCCGATAACTGATTTTCCAAATTAGACAGTTTCGCCTGAAATAAGGCCATTTGTTCGTCATGAGATTTCTGATTTTTCATGAAATCCTCCAAGACAAGTTTCATCGCCTTGATGGTCAACTCATCCTCCTGATGTTGTTCCGCCAGGTACTGAATAAAACGGTCTTTTTGATCGTCTGCCATACCTTCACTATAATTTATAGGGTTCCGTGAGTAGGTTTCCCTACCCAACAACTCCCTTTTTGAGTCGATTATATGTTGCAGTTCGATCATCTTTAACACCTTGATTTACAGGTATAAAGGTAGCAAAACAATCGGAAAACAACAAGTAAATAAGTATATTAATTATCTGATTTTTAATACTTTAACTACTGGATTTTCCAGTATCAGAAGCACATCTTTCCAGTCAATACGATAAACAGTGTCTGACCCATTTCGCTCTACTTTCATGAACTGATAGCCTGACACAAACTTCTTTTCGAACAGGCTGTATGAACGATTGTCAAATGAAAACATACGGACTATTCTTCGATTTCGAGACATGACAATAAAGACATCACCATCACACGGTTCCCTGTGAAGACGTTCACGAATGATAGACAACACACGGCTGTGCTTGCAACGCATATCGGTAAAGTCACGCACATAATAAAAATGATTCAGACCGGTAACACTCAGCATAAACCCTCCAGCTTCTCTACCATACGGACCAAATCCTGGTAGCTTAAATTCTTTTGGGACAAGTGTAATCCATTACTGATACGAATATCTATCCATATGCGGACAGGATAGTCAGTACTGCTTTTTGATACTGGTTTAGGTTGATCACCGGTCTTGTCTTTTTCCTCATGAGTAAGCCCAGGAGCACCATCAACTTGAACTTCAACTACTTTTTTGCGAGTATCCTTAAACCATTTTTGGAAAATGTTATAAGGAACTTTGTTCTTTAAACAAAACGATTGAAGAGATTCTCCATGAGGCAGAGCCTCGCTCTGGTACTGAAAGTAAAACCTTTCAAGATCTTCACTGCTATACATAATTCCATAAATTTTGCTTGGCAGCGAAGTTATCTATTTCAATTAATAGCCATTTTTTGACTGCTTACCAACTACAGATTCTCATAATCCCTGCAATCTTCGCCCCCTTGACGAAATAAATCCATCAAATAAGCCAGGGCGACAATGCCGTTGGACCGGCGCTATCTTAATTGAGCTTTTGATTACAGTAGAAAGAATCTGTTTTTTACATTTTAGGAAAGACGTCATTTTTGAATGCTTACCGACAAACAAATTAAAGCAGTGAAAGTGGCCTTCGATTTACTAGCAATGATTACTTGAGAAAGCAAATTTCACTAGCAAAGCTTAATTTATCTACAATCTTTATCGTTGGCGGATTTTATAATATCTCTCAATAGTTCCAAGTTCGCATACTTAGTATTCTGATCCGGTTCCAGATATGCAGACTCCGACCATTCATTCCATGCATTAAAAAAAAGATAAGGAGAATTATTCTTATGAGCCTTTTCCAATAACTCACAACAAACTTCTTTTAAGAAAACATCAGACGGTCTAATAAAAATCTTAGCTTTTATACCGTATCTTGGAGTATTATCCCATTCAAAAAAAGCACTTTCAAAGATATCTTTATCTCCTAATCCTTTCTCTTTAACATATGCCTTTGATAATATAAGGTTCCACAATTCCTTTGAATCATAAATATGATATTCCCCAAACAGCATCTGCAATTTACGCAAATATTTCAACATGCTTTCCGGCAAATGGCGAAGGAAATTGAAACGGGCAGCAGTATTGGAAGTAGCAAACTCAGGTTGAGTATAAGCCTCTCGAGGCTGAAATTTCAATATCCCATCATAAGCCCTAAATGTTTTCACATTATTATTTTGATGGGTTTTTATCGCAATAAAATAGAGTTCCCCTATTCCGTTATCAGCAGCAAGTTTTTTCCAATACTCCAACATCTGCTCACCTTTTGTCACCAACGAAGACTGATAAATTATCACAACAATTTTTCCATTAATTTTAATTGCCCGTTTATCTTTAAAAAAAGGCAGCAAATAATAAAAATGTTTTTCCCACATTTCTTCTGTAGGAATGTGTGTCTGTTTAATAAGAATACTTTCAGGATGCCCAGTCCAAGCCCTCGTCCAAGTCTCATTAGCCCAACAAATACAAAACGGCAAATCTAGTTCTGTATGCTTTAAAAAAGTTTCAAGAGGCTTTTCTAATAACAATTTACCATCAAACCAATAATGATAAAACATAAAGCCTCCGATACCATATTGTTTAGCTAAATCAACCTGCTTTTTTAATGTAGCAACGTCACATGGATTATAAAAATTACCATCCATAGGAATACGAGGTTGATTGTGTCCTTTATAATTTGGCTTTGCAGTTTTTACTAAATCCCAATCATTAAAACCTTTTCCCCACCAGTTGTCATTTTCCGGTATGGCATGGAACTGCGGAAAATAGAATGCGATTAATTGTGTATTCATTTATCTAATAATTCTTTATAAACTTGGAATGTTTGATTTGCAACATTATCCCAAGAAAAACGAGATAGGTCAATGCTATAAACAGACCTTTCCCTGTATGCTTTTAAAACTGTATCTTTGATATTTTGGATATTTAATGGATCTGCTACATAAGGTGCACCTTCAAAATATGTTTTCAATGGTAAAAATTGCGATGTTGACAAAACAATAGGACAGTGCAAAGAACAAGCTTCCAAACTCACCAAACCAGGCGACTCTCTCAAAGACAGTAAAACATGTAATGCTGCATATCGATAAAATGACGCTATATATTCATGTGGAATTTTCCCTAAAAAAAAGACATTTCCACGTGCTTCGGACAAAGAACGCAATCGATTGACATATTTTTTATCAAATTCCTCACCAATAAAAACAATCGGAATTTCAGGATTATCCTTAAGAGCATACACCAAATTTAATTGATTTTTCAAACCTTCTATACGCCCAACTTGCAAAATATAATTCCGAGGAATTTGATACATCGAAAAGAAAGTCTTTTCAGGAATTATATTATTATTTTTTATTGATACACCATTATATATTACCCTAATTTTCGAATTATCTGTAATACCCGCAAACTTCAATAACAGATCGCCCTCCTCTTTTGAGTTAGGAGCTATTATTGCAGAGTCTTTTATAAATTTACATACATGGGTTCTAAATATTCGTGAAACCCCTGTAGGCTTAGGAGAGATAAACGATATAGCATGCAACAAGGAACGTATAAAACGTAAATATCTATAATTCAGATATGATGGATAGCCCAAAATCTTATATAAAATGCAGGCAGACGCGTAAGAATAATCCCAATAAATACAAGACGAAACAACTGGTATATTCAGCTGTTTTGCTCGCTTTATAAATTTTGCAGTAACTTTATAAGTCAAAAAATTAAAGACATGAACTAAAGCATAATCAGAAGTGATATTATTAGCATCGGTTACAATATCTATTTTCAAATTATAACTTTCTTCCAGATGTTTTTTTGTCTGCAACATCTGAATCGCATCTCCTCCTAAAGGTTTATCATAAGATGGTCGATTACAAAAAGCTATTTTAATTGTTTCCATAGGGACTGTGTAATAAGTTGTAATTACTCCTATACCTATAATCTGGTTTATCTTGGAACATATATAATATATAATTTGTATAAGGTATATATCGATAATCTTCAGTTACAACTGTATAGGTTTTAATAAAACTCCATGCTATTAAGACAGAAATGATTACAATCTTAAGAGATGAACTAACAATTGCCCTCCAGCATGTAATAGCAGTGACAAGATACAAAGGAAGTAAGTAAATAGAAAACCGATTGAATATTTTCAACGATATTGTAAAAGGATAAACAAGGAAAAAGGACATTGAAATATTAAATAACAAACGTCCATATTTGGATGAATTTTCAATTTGTGGCCTCAACCAAAGAAACACTCCCCAAAAGAAGGTACGATATAGAGTACCCACATTGATTGTGCTCGTATGAAAGTTTTCATTTAATGCATAAGTTAACAACCTATCTTGTAAAAATTCTGAAGCGCCCAAAACCTCCACAAATATCGTATTTAGTATAAAATCAACCTTATATGCAAAAATATTTACAAAAATATACAACACGACATATATTTTATTTCCTATCCTAAAATCTTTTATAAAATAAAGCAAGTATAAGAACAGAGCACTGTAATGAAACAAGACAGCGCATGTGGCGATAAAAAAGTATTTACCAGGCTGTTTTTTAAATAAATATGGGAATGCTAAACAAGAGATACCAAATGCTATTAAATTACGAAATGGACAATCAATAAATAAATAGAACCCCATTTCCGGCAAAAACAATCCCCAGAAAAGCAACATATTTACTTCAAAAAAACGAATCAATCTACATAGCAAATAAAAGCATAATATTTTTATAGCAATATGGAAAATCCAAAAATCTATAGACAAAGAATGACAAACGCTTTGCAATATGCTATAACCAATCTCGAATCGTATATCAAATATGTCTACAAAAGAAGCTACATTATATTCCTGTTCATAATTTCGCCAATCCGACCCTGTCATATATCCTCCACAAAGGAACAGAAGCAATAAGCACAACAAATAGAACTTCAGGTCCTTATTCTTCGAAAAGGAAAAAATGAAACAGAGCAATATAGATAATAGATATAACGCCATATCCGATTAAACTTCTATCAAAGCCACATCAATCATATCATTTCTACAATTCGCCTGCAAGCCAGTCCATCCCCATAAGGATTTACCGCCTTGCTCATCCGGTCGTAATACTCCTGATTGTCTATCAACTCGGAAACCTCATGAACAATTCGTTCATAATTGGTTCCTACCAGTTTTACCGTCCCAGCCTCCAAGGCTTCCGGACGTTCAGTCGTATCACGCATCACCAATACTGGTTTACCGAGACCAGGTGCTTCTTCCTGAATACCTCCACTATCTGTCAGTACGACAGTTGATTTTTCCATCAGATAGACAAAACTCAAATATTCCAAAGGCTCGATAAAGAACATGTTACCCAAGTTGGACAAATCCTCACCAAACACCTCATGAATCGGTTTACGGACATTAGGGTTCAAATGCATCGGATAAACGAAGTCTACATCCGGATATTTCTTCGTCAGGTCCTTGATGGCCATACACATGTGGATAAAGCCGTCTCCAAAATTTTCCCGGCGATGCCCGGTTATCAAGACGAGTTTCTTTCCATTAGCCAAACGATTGACATCATAACCAGCATCCTTCAATAACGTTTCCAGTTCTGCATCCAAGGCCTTGTCCCGCCTTATCTTATCCACTACCATATAAAGCGCGTCAATCACCGTATTGCCGGTTACCGTAATCTGATTTTCCTTGACTCCTTCAGCCAACAGGTTCTGACGGCTTAACGGAGTGGGAGCAAAGTGATACGTTGCAATGCGCCCTGTTATCTGGCGGTTCATTTCCTCGGGCCACGGGCTGTAAATGTTATGGGTGCGCAGCCCGGCCTCCACATGCCCTACTGGAATCTGTTGATAGAAAGCAGCCAAGGCCGCTGCCGTAGAGGTCGTCGTGTCGCCATGTACCAATACCACGTCCGGCTGGGCTTCCTTCAGCACATCACGCATACCGATCAAAACACGGGCCGTCACATCGTAGAGGTCCTGCCCCTGCTTCATGATGTTCAGGTCATAATCTGGTTTAATCTCAAAAATATGCAGAACCTGGTCGAGCATTTCACGATGCTGACCGGTTACACAGACAATTGTTTCAAAACGTTCCGGATGTTTTTGGAACTCCTTTACCAAAGGTGCCATTTTAATCGCTTCAGGACGAGTCCCGAAAACCAACATCACTTTCTCCATCATATTATTTCAATATTTATATCTAAATTTATAATCATACCGCCCATTGCCATACCACTGCTGGGAATAGGTATTGTATATACGAACATTGACAGAATCACCGTCAAGCGGAAATTCCCATAACTGAATTAACCCATCTCCTCCGTTTTTCTGATATTGAATATTAAACAATAGTTGCGGGACTAAACGTCCGTAAGAATTTTCCGAAAAGAGGTAGTCTGAGAAACTATTATGACCACAAAGGACGCATAAAATATTATTATTGTCTTTTATCAATTTCTGCCAAACTTGTTCTGGCGTACTCCATGTCGTAGAATTGCCAAATTGCTTTTCAGCAGAACTTCCAAATGAGATACGAACTCCACCTTTAGACAAATATTCATGAGTCAACAGAATAAAAGAGGTGTCCTTATGCTGAACAATATAATCAGAAGCCCAATCCAACACCTCCGGCCGAGGGCCATATTCCAAAGTCAAAACATAAAACGTCGTCCCATGCAATTTAATCTCATATATCGCGTTCTCAAATCGTCCGTTCTCAAAACATTCAACTAATTTTTTCTTTGTCAAGTCAAAAGATACATAATTAGAGAATAATGTAGAAGTTCTATTCAAGATTCTGCCTTGCTTATCAGTATCATAATCATGATTTCCTATACAAGCAATAAAAGGGACACTCTTTGCTACCGGCAATGTGTACTTATAAAACACTTCATATTGTTCTTTTTTGTTAGCCCATGTCAAATCTCCTACTTGCAGAACAGCCTGTATATTTTTCCCCAAATCCCATTCACCTTTAATCCACCACATCGTAGAAGATAAATAAGGATAAAACGTCGGATTGGCCGTATATTCTTGAATATCTCCAAGAACAACAATATATTCCGAATCAGGATTCAAATCAGATTCAGTTTTAGCAATTCTAAATAGAGCTGCATCCGGCACTTCATTCTGCCCAGAAGTACATGAACTCCCTATCAAAAATAGGAAAGTCACAATTGTATAGACACAAATTTTACTAATCATAGAACTCTACACGTACAGTATGTACCTTAATCTCATCAAGATCAGGGATCTTCAAATAATCCCCATATATTTTACTTAAATAGCTATGTGTATTTCCCGGAACGGGAAATTCGCTTCCCTCGAATTCCATTTCCTTCAGGGGAAATATGTCATCGGCCCATCGGGGTTTTGTAAAACCACTCCCCATAGTATGCCTTAACTGTCTTTTTGCATTCAAAGCAGATAAAGTCTGTAAAACTGGAAACAAAATGTTATGCAATAAAATACACATTAACGAGAAGTAGCAACGACGTATAAATTTGTTTTTTAAGAGTCCATTAGCCTTAAACAACAAAACGTCTTGCAATTTATTTGATATCCTATGCAAGATCAAGGAAGACGATGGTTCCATAATAAACACGTCAATATAAGCCCCATGAGATTTATAAAACAAATCATTCGTACTATCTTCCTTTATACACGAACGTAAATCCCTTAGTTTCCCGTATGGAGCAAAATAATTGAAATCCGTCTGATGTGTCTGCAACGCATAATGATCTTTCCCTTCTATCACTATAGCCTTCACAAATTTCTTGTAATCATCTCTCAGCATTTCTATATCCAAATCATCGTCCCACGGTATAAATCCACCGTGACGAACAGCCCCCAATAATGTACCGGAGCATAACCAATATTTTATGTCATACTTTCTGCATACATCATCTATAAATTTCAGCATTTCCAACATTCGTAATTGATGTTGACGCAATAAAGATCCGTCCGGATTAAAACGTTCTCTCAATTTTTTCTGCAACAATTCGTCCAACATTGCTTTTTAGTTTACATAAAAATACCGTTCAAACTCTTTCTTCAATCCATGATTACCAATCTGAGGGCCATTAATTTCCCAATTATCATTTCCCTCTATAAATATGGGGCCATTCTCCCCGATTGCAATATCCCACCCGATGGAGTGAATATCCGAAAGCAAAGAATGAAACCGCTTGGCTTCATTAATAGCTTCCTGAATATAAGGTATATAGAAATTTTCAAAAATGATACCGGAATTGGGATGCCGATCTACTTTCAGTCCAAATTGAGGCTTGTAAAAACCATATTTATGAAGCTGACCGGTATTCAAATCAAATCCCACTGCAATCCCACCTTGCGATGTATTATCCACGATATTACCATTTGCACCAATTCTTAAAATCGACGGAAGCACGACAATTTCGTTGGTATGCAAATCACGGACCGTCACCAAACGAATTGAATTGATTGCTCTATCATATAATTGGGACATTGCGGCGTGTTGGTGAATAAACTCCTGAAACAAATACCGTTTACCATCCAGTCGATTTTTCAGTTCATCAACCGTAATTTTTTTCCCATCATAGAATATTTTGCCGTCTACAATCTCCAGAACAAAAATGCCGTTACCACATTCGCCATCAATAAGCTTGCAGAACAATTTACAATTGCCACGTGTTACAAATGCTTGCAAAGAAACATATTTCCGTTCTTGCAGCAAATAAAGCCCCTTATCCGTTGAATAAACGATATTTTTAGCGGTCGGAATAGAAAAGGCATCTGCAAAAACCCCAAAGTATAATTTATCTCTCAGAATGCAAGTGCTGTTGTGTTTCGATGCCAAATTCAACTCATCTCTTCTGCGCATAAATGGAGCATAATGAAGATACTGTTTTTGCTCAGCGGCATTTTTCACGTCATAGCCATACATAAAATAATATTCGTTAGCATAACCATATTTGAATATTTGAATGCATTGCTCCCAAAACATACGGCCAACGGTCTTTTGTTTTTTTTCAGGGAAATAACTGGGATGCTGATATAAGTCTTTATACCGAATCAAACGACATAAGCCAAGAGGTTTTACATATAAATTTATAACAGTCCAATAATATAATCGATGTACCGTTTTCTTAAGTAAATTCATCTTCTTCTTAAAGCATTATAGATTCGCATTACGTATATATAAGAATAATAAAAAGCCGGATAAAAAGGAGTTCTCAATAACCAACTTAACAATGTTAGTTTCTTGTTTATCCTTTTAAATTCTTGCATTGAATAAAATCTAATACTATTATCTTCCCCTAAGAATGTCGGCTTACATTCGTATTTTATATCTGTGCCTATAGAAAGCTTGACTATCATTCCAATCCTAGCCAGATAGGGCCATAGTTTCAACGTAGGTTCTTTTACATATGGATAAGCATAGGTAATTGGATAATTTTCAGTATTTTCTGCCGAAGACGGATAATAAGTTGGACGAGGAGCATTTATGTACCGATCAAAAAACATAAAATTTCCCAAACTATATATTACATATTTCCCTTTTAACTGACAAATGGGCTGAATTCTATGGGTATGTCCTCCCAAAATTCCATCTGCACCAGCTTTAATCATTCTTCTGGAAAGGTTCCACACTGCTGATGGCGGCAAATAAGTATGTTCATACCCCCAATGAGGAATTACAAAAACATAATCATAGATTTTCTTATATTTTTTTATCTCAGAAAGGACATGCTCTTCATATAATGGATTTATTCCCGGTTTATCAGCCTCTGCAAAAGGTACATATCCTACAGTCCCATCGCGATAATCACAAAATCCAATAAAAGCTAATGATTGGCCATATAAATTCACAACAGCAGGCTGGGATGCTTCTTCTAAATTCATACCAGCCCCGCAATGTTTAATATTCAGAGCATCCAATTGCTTTATTGTATTTTTTAAGCCTTCATACCCTAAATCATATATATGATTGTTTGCGATACTTACGACATCAATATGTATTTCTTTCAACCGTTCCAAATCAGAGTTAGGTGAATATACAATATCCTGCTTACGAGACATCTTTTCAGGATCAAAAGCCAATCCATCTCCTATTGCACATTCCAAAGTACCTACACGAACATCAGTATGTAACAAATAATTCAGAACATCTGAATCTATAAACTTTGACTCTTTATTATGTAGAACACCTCCAGGCATTATATCGCCGACACATGCGATACTAAAAACAGCATTGTTACAAGATTTCATTTTTGATAATATAATGACCAAGCTTTATAACATTCTTGAATTTGTTGTTCCCATCCACGGTTAATAAATAATTGCCCTGTGGTATCCCACCAATTATTAATTTCAACAATAAGAGGTCCTTTTTCCGTTATTGCTACATCCCAACCAATTGTTTTAAGAAAAGGTATCTTAGCTTGATATATTTCAACTTGTTTTCTAATAGACAACCAATCCTTAATTTCTACATTCTCTAATATTGCACCAGAATCCGGATGTGATGAAATGTTTCTTATATCACTCCATGAATTGAACTCAACAGCATTAAATAAACGACCTGAATTTATTTCCACTCCGCAATCTATATTTCCTCCATTACCCGCATTATCTATTTCAGAACCTTTTCTTCCAATTTTAATAAAAGCGGCGATTGTACGAACCTCGCCTTCAGGGAACAAAGCCGTCATTATACGAATTGTATTAACTGATGAAGAATTTAATGACATCATTTGGGAAGATTGAATAATTAGTTCTTCAAATAACAAAGAAACTTTTCCCAATAGTTTTTTCAAACTAATTAATGTTCCATCTTGTTTAATCAAAAAGCAATCATCTTCTAAGAATTTGACTTTTTTACAAATAAAAACTCCTTCACCATGTGCACTATCAGATGCTGGTTTTACAACAAATGTGCTTATTTTTTTGTTTAGAAGTATATTCTTGACAGAATTGTAATCATTGGCAAAATAATCTTCTACATGAGAAAGCTCTGGATTATAATAAACATATAATTCCGACTTAGGAATCTGAACGGATTCTAACAAACAATGTGAAAGGAATTTATTACGCGCTAAACAAGCATTTTGTAATGGATTTAATAATGTCCAATACTTACAAGCTCCTGCATAAGATAAAAAGCCTTCCCTAAAATCTTTTGATTTCGCATACATTTTATAATTTTGATATTCCAAACGAGAAACAGTTTTTTTCCTCTTTAAGCTTAAAAAATCTATCAACAAAAATAAAATATTTCGTTTACTGTCAAATGATAATTTTTTCAACCATTTCAACAAATTCACGATACGTGTTAGCATTGTTTTTTATTTGTTTTTTGTATTGATTGCATTAATATTACTAATCCATCTAATTTTAATATCTTAGATATGCTCCAATATATACATATGTATAAAATTGCAAGTATAACAATCTGCCATATATCATTTAATATGTAAATCCATCTATTGACTGAACCAATTAAAACTATTAAAAAGGATACAATCAGCAAATTAGGAAGGATATCCCTAATTTGTTCTTTTACTGTATAATCTAATACCTTAGATGTATAATAACAATTCATCAAGTAAAATAAATAGTTATTCACAACAATGGCCCACATCATTGCCATTAATCCCCATTGTATAGAAAACAAGATAACTCCTAAGCCGATTAATCTCTTTACAAACTGCAAAACAAAAAAGATGTCACTACGCCCTATGCCCTTAAAGAGCTGTGTGCTAACATTATTTAGTGGGATAGACATACCTGCGATACACAATATTTGAAATAATGGCACAGAATCAATCCATTTATCTGTAAATAATATCACAAAAACAGGTTTGGCTATCACAATCAACAATGACATGATACCAAAAGAAATGTAGTTCACGACCTTTACATTCTTCTGCACAATTGTTTTCAGATACTCTTTCTGATCTGCAATCGAAGCATAGACAGGAAAAGTAACTTGCGTAATCATATCGGAGAAAGCTGTCACCGGTATTTCTTCCAACTTCTTGGCCTGTGTATAGTATCCCAAATCTTTGGCCGAAAATGCACGACCAATAATCAGTCCCTGAACATTCTCATACAACCGATTCACAAAACTGGCCAATAAGATCATAAAACCATAATTGAACAAAGACTTGAAAGAAGTTATACTGAACTTCAGGAGAGGCCTCCAATGACACAATACCCACAAAAGAATTCCCGTCACCAATACGGTCCCCATTTCCTTGACTACCAAACTCCAAACGCCCCAACCATAATAAGCCAAACTTATTCCAACAACGGTTCCTACCAATACAGCCACAATAGTGACCAGTGAATACAACCTGAATTTCAACTGTTTGATTAACCGATTGGCCTGTACAATATAGGTAGAGCTAATAATCAAAGAAAGTCCTTGAATACGGAGGACGTCACACAATAGCGGAATACGGTAAAATGCAGCGATAGCCGGAGCAGACAAATAGAGCACTCCATATATCAAGACTGCAGCAATAATATTCCAATAGAAAATCGTAGAATAATCCTCTTCCGAAGGATTCTTTTTCTGAACCAGAGCCGCACCAAATCCACCGTCGATAAAAGTTTGGGACACTACAATAAAGATGTATAGCATTCCAATGCAGCCGAAATCTTCCGGACTAAGCAATCTTGCCAGTACAATATTCGCCAAAAAAGAAACTGCCAGACTTCCAAATTTCTGAACGCCACTCCAAATAATACCGGATATTGTTTTTTGCTTAAGACTTTCTGACATAACAGTTATTAAACAGAGTACCTATTCTACTGCTTTAATATTTCAAAAATACGGGCGGCAAATAACACATCATGCAACCCAAGACCAATATTATAGGATAATATTCTTTCATCATCCGACTCTCGTCCTTGAATACTGCCTGTCAGGACATCGCCTATTTCTCCAAACTTCTTAAACTGATTGAAATATTTAAATCCTTGTACATGAGCTGTGTCATCAGCAAAAACCTTGTCAAAAATTGTATCACAATTTTGGAATCCTCTGGTATGTACCGGCACCAACAATATTCCCGGTTTGAACAAAGAAGTATCCTTTACCAACAAATCTTTTGCATCGGTGATGCACGAAACCAGAACATCTGCTCCAGCAACCAATTCTTCAATCGTGTCAACCACTGAAAACGTCACATTCGAAAAGGAGCTAAAATCTTCGACAAATCGTTCTGCCTGGTCTTTATACCGAAACAACCGTACCTGCAAATGCTCGTCAACGCACTCAAACAAGAGGCATTTCATTGTAGCATGCGCCGTTTCGCCCAAGCCTATAAACGAATAAATACTCGTACCACTCCTGCGAAACGTCTTGATGGCCAATGTCGCAACAGCCCCCGTACGCATGGAAGTAATCCAATTGGCATCCAAAACAGCCTTCAGTTCACTCGTCCGACTGTCATACAACATCAAGTTACTCCTTAAAGCCGGATGTCTGCCATTGACCCTGGATACCACCTTCACCCCAAAAGTATGATAACCCGGAGGCAAAAGACAGGGCATGGTAGTTATGAAATCGTTTTGATCGGGATGGACAGAGACCTTGGCAGGTAACTGACAGTCTTTCTTCATTTTAAAGGCTTCGGTTACCCATTCGACACATTTACAGGGAGATATACCAAGCTCTGCTATCTGATTGTCACTAATCTGTATCATATTAGAGTGTTATCAAACTTTCAACTAATTTATCATTATCGCGGGCACCACGTATAGCTATTCGAACATAATTTCTTCCATTGAAGCACTTTTTCGTACTGCAATCCTTTATTAAGATGTCTTCCGCTAAAAGCAAACTGGTAAGTTCGGATGCCGTATATGGAGGCAATACCTCGCACAAGAAATAATTAGCTTGCGAAGGTATTACCCTTAAAAAAGGTATCGACTGCAGATTGGTGAAGAACCGGTTACGTTCATGAAGGAACTTGTCACACCCCTTCTTGTAATCGTTCTCATATTTCCCATAAATCTGCATATAAAACTCTGCAAACGAGTTGATATTCCAAATGGACACATCACCTTTAACCTGTTTTATCAATTCTGTATTGCCTGAAGCCAAGACTCCCAAACGAAGTCCGGGGACTCCATACGACTTGGAAATACTCTTCATGACAACCAAATTACTGTACCGTTCCAGCACTGCATCCCGCAGCAAGGTATTGTTTTCATATCCTTCGCTGAAATCGACAAAAGATTCATCGACTACCATACGGATACCCCTGTCTTGTGCCCATGCGATCAAATCCTGCAAATCCGTATAGGGAATAAAATTGCCGGAGGGATTGTCCGGATTTACCAACAGCAACGTAGAAATGGGTTTATCGGCAAAATAAATCTTCAAGTCTGTTGCCGTATAGGAAAAGTCACGATTGTCAGGCACAAAACAAATCAACTGTTCCTTCTTGCAACGGTTAGGATATTCCTCAAACGTAGGATAGATTACACCTATCTTTCCTTCCGCGTGTTCCATCAGGGACTTTATCAACTCGGCAGCACCGTTACCCACTACCGCATATTCTTTCTTTATATGGAAATACTTGGCTATCAACAGAGAGTTGATACGCATACCGGAGGGATATTCGCTCAACAGCACATCAAAATTGGCCTTCAATTCATCCTTTAATTTCTGAGGAGGAAAAAAAGGATTGACCAAATAGCAGAAATCCAGCAGGTTCGGGAAACGCCAATAACCGCCATACCGTTTCTGGTAAAGCGGCAAACGATCTTCCTCGGGTGCAAAAATAGTTTCGGCAATGTCCAAATCCTGCACATCGTCAATTTCATACCATTTTTGTCCACTCAAGGGTAGAGCCTTCAAATCACATTTGTCAAGCAAAGTAATGACGCGAAGCACCTGTTCATAATATTCATTGTTTCCCAATGCTTTGGTATAAGCATCCAGAAAAGGGACATACTGGGTGCGCAAAAAGTCCTTGCTGAACTTATAGATGTTGACTGTCTTGTAATAACTATCTACATCGTTATATTCAAAAGCCTTTTTCGGCACAAAATCTACGATGTTGTTTTCATCGTCCAGGCGAACCATCGTGCCGTCCATCCATGTTTCGTATTTGGCAACCAAAGCCAAATTGGGATAGGGATTATCGACAATCATCGGAAACAGAGAATCATCGAAAATCAAATCGGACTCAACCAACAGAGTATCTTCTTCCTGCAGTTCTTTCTTAGCCAAAGAGAGCGAATAAATATTGTTGGTCTTGTCATACACAGGATTTTCAATGTATTCTATTTTCAGTCCCTTGTATTCATTTCCGATATACTGGCGCAGGTTGTCACCCTTATATCCAATGACAATCACGACTCTGTTCAAATCCAACTGGGACAATTGAGTCAAAGTACGGTCTATCAAAGACACGCCGTTGACTTTCACCATACATTTGGTATTGTTTTTGGTTAACTCGCCCAAGCGTTTACCCATGCCTGCGGCTAAAATAATTGCTTGCATGTATAAATATTTGTTTAGTTAATAGCTACATTTTCCCCAAGTTTGCCACCCTGCCACCCCTCTATACACATTTTCTCACGCGCGCGGGGGAGAAACGATGTTAAATGCGTTAACACTCAGGTGAGAATATACGTTCTCTATAAAAAGTCCAGTTTTCCGCAGGGCAGGGTGTCAAGACCGGGCGGAGAACAGGAACGGTTCGCACCGTTCCTGCCTTGCATGGACAGCATCAGTCACAACGGGACCGGCAATCAGCCTCCAGGCTGCGGTAAAGCTCGCGGAGGAACTGATCGAGGGGCAGCTCACGACTGCCGGCACACACCGGTACGTAGAGCCGCAACACGACATAGTAGGCCATGAGGCGGGTTTCGACCCTTTTTTTACCCGTTTATAGGTCGACAGCGAAAGCCCTGTCTGCGTGGCAACCTCTTCGTTAGTCAGCGTACGCCCGTCCACAGGGACCAGACGTTGCAACAGCTGAATGTATTCGCCCAGATGGACGAGAATTTCTGCTTTTTTACTCATACAAAATCTCTTTTAAATTTTAAGTTCAATTGGATTTTGTACGCAACAGCTCTGCTAACGGATGTTAAGTAAGTTAATTTTTAACGGAATCGGTTCACACGTGCGGACCGACAGACTTGGCCGATTCACACAAAATTCGCTCCTTTACAGAGAGGAGCGATATGAATCCCACATCCGGTGCGGGATGACACATTGGGAAAGGGCCTCAATATGTTATGATACAAATTTATTAACTGTAAAATCTGATAGGATGAAAAATCAAATTCTCAGCCTGTTTCAAGGCTACACGGACCTACGTCCGACAAACACAACCCTGCCCAACCTGGCCGAACAAATCCGTACGGACGAACAACTGAAGGCCTATACGGACAAACACCGGTACTACCTGAGCCAAAGACAGGCCAAAGCGGCCGCCCACATCAAAGCGACCTGCCCCTGCTTCGCCGTATCAGTACACTTCGACGGCGGAAAGCGCAAGGAGAACATCGACGGCTGGACGCACCTGTGCCTGGCGGACTTTGACCACATCGGCAGCGACAGCCTGGCGGACTGCCTGCGACAGGTGCGCGAAGATCCGCACACGCTGCTGGCCTATACCACCATCAGCGGGGAGGGGCTGCGCATCATCGCGGCCTATGAAGCGGCCGGGGACTACACGCCACGCTCGGAACAGGAGCTGCACGTGCTGGCCTTCCGGCTGATGAACGAGCATTACGCCCGCCTGACGGGACTGCCCTATGACGAAAAGTGCAAGAACTGCACCCGGCTGAGCGGACTGGCGCACGACCCGGAGGCGTACTTCCAACCGGCAGCCACGCCGTTCATCATCGCGAAGCCACGGCCGGAAGAACATCCGGCCCGGCTGAAGGCACAACGGATGAATCTGCGCCGCCTGGTGGAAGCGGCGGAACGGGTGCTGGCCGATGAGGGCGTAGCCTACACGGCCCACCACCACAACGAATACATCATGCGCATGGGCTACCTGCTCAATGCCTACGGGGCCGACCGGGAGGCGGCTACCGACTGGGCGGTGAAGCACTTTGCCGACTACGACGGCGACGTGGCCGCCATACTGCGCTCGTGCTACCAGCGCACCGACGAACACGGCACGCGCGCTCCCGAAACCGACAACCGCCGCAAGCGGACGGCCGACAGTCCGGGAAAAGCCACCGTGGACGTCATCGAAGCCTTCCTGACCCGGCAGGGACGCTTCCGCAAGAACACGGTGACGGGAAAATATGAGTTCGCTCCCGAGGGAACGGAGGATTTCTGTGACCTGACGGACCGCGAGGTGAACTCGCTGTGGCGACGCCTGTGCAAGGAGGAAGCCCCCGCCCGCAAACAGGACGTACAGACCGTCATCGAATCGGACTTCGTAGAGCTGTACAACCCCTTCCGCGAGTATGTGGACGCCCTGCCCGCCTGGGACGGCACCACCGACTACATCGGCCGGCTGGCTACCGCCGTACACGTCAGGGAGGACGGCGACCTCTTTGTCCGCTTCTTCAAGAAATGGCTCGTGGCAATGCTGGCCTCGCTGCTCGACGAGGAAACGGTGAACCACGAGATTCTGGTGCTCATCGGCCGCCAGGGCATCTACAAGACCACCTGGCTGAACAACCTGCTGCCGCCCGAGCTGCGCCGCTACTTCTACCTGAAGTCCAACAGCCGCAACATCACGCGCGACGACCTGCTGACGCTCTCGGAGTTTGCCCTGGTGTGTCTCGAGGAGCTGGACGAGATGGAGAGCAAGGAGCTGAACCAACTGAAGGCGCTCACCACCATGCGCCACGTGAACGAACGGGCGGCCTATGCCCGCTACAAGGAGGTGCGGCCCCACATTGCCAGCTTCTGCGGCACGAGCAACAACCGCCAGTTCCTGAACGACCTGAGCGGCAACCGCCGCTGGATGCCCTTCGAGGTGGAGAGCATCGACAGCCCCTACGACCATCCGGTGGACTACCGGCACGTCTATGCCCAGGCATACGCCCTGATCCGCCGCGACTTTCCCTACTGGCTGGACGACGACGAGATACGGGCACTGAACCAGCACAACCGCCACTTCGAAGTACCCTGCCTGGAACAGGAGCTCATCCTGACGCACTACCGCCGCCCGATGGAGGGCGAGACCTGCATCTTCGTGACGAACGCGCAGATACTGGCGCGCATCAACGCGGGCCTGCGCCACAAGCTGAGTCCCGTGAAAATCGGGATGGTGATGACGCAGGAGGGCTTCCAGCAGATCCGCGTCAGCGGCAAGCGGGGCTACCGTGTCGTCGAGCTGACGGGCGACGAAATCTACCGGAACCAGCAGGCGATGGGTAAGCGTCCAATTTTGACGTACCCTACAGGGAAAGCCCCTTTGGGAAGCTTTCCTCTTAAAGTTTTCAAAAACCGGACTTGATTTTTAAAGTTTGTTAGTATTGATTCCGATGGTCATCGGTAGCAGATTCTCATAATCCCTACGCCCTTTGACCACCTCACGGAAAAATTTCTTTAAATAAGCCAGGGCGGAGATACCGTTGGCCCGGCAAGTAGATATCAAAGTATGATAGGCGGCTGACACATTCGCCATACGGTTGCTGCCAAAGA
>ENA-OOWN01001311-OOWN01001311.1-human-gut-metagenome-genome-assembly--contig:-NODE-1311-length-18660-cov-2.968987_pt1 | contig 18660 bp, 10 predicted proteins | sample MGYA00241406_ERZ501319 | MGnify/ENA primary metagenome ERZ501319 (study PRJEB25962, sample SAMEA2042734) | human gut metagenome | biome: human gut; feature: human-associated habitat; material: faeces... | reverse complement strand
TTTCTCTGTGGCAGCTTCCTCGTCCATGCCATCCTTCATATACTGAGCCTTGAGTTCTGCGATTTCCTCACGATAGTGCTTGTCGAAGGCTACATAATAGTCGCCGATGAGGTGGTCGCCCTTCTTGCCGGAAGTTTCAGGAGTTTCGCCATTGCCCCACTTGAGCCAGGCGAGCATAGACTTACAGATGTGGATACCACGGTCGTTAACGATGTTTGTCTTGATTACCTTGTTGCCGTTAGCCTCCATAATCTGGGCCAATGACCAGCCGAGGAGGTTGTTGCGCACGTGACCGAGGTGGAGAGGCTTGTTGGTGTTAGGAGAAGAGTACTCGATCATGACGAGCGGACTGTTCTCAGTAACTGGCTTCTCACCAAACTTAGGGTCAGCGTTGATGGTATTCAAGAGTCCTACCCAAGCGGCAGGAGCGATAGAAAGGTTGAGGAAACCCTTAACCACGTTGAAGTCTGCGATAACATTAGCGCAGTTTTTCTTCAGGTATTCGCCGATTTCCTGTGCTGTATCCTCAGGCTTTTTCTTCGACATTTTGAGGAATGGGAATACGACGAGGGTAAGGTTACCTTCGAAATTACTCTTGGTCTTCTGCAGGGCTACCATCTTCTCAGGTACGTCCTGACCATAAAGCTCCTTCACCGCAGCGATGACCGAGCTGATGATTTCGTTTTCTATCTTCATTATTTAATATATCTTTTTTACCGGTAAAATTATCTTTTTAAACTGATTGAAGAGGGATTTGCAAGTTCCCTTTCCGTTTATGCGGCTGCAAATTTACAAATAATAATTGAATTGTGAAAGAAAAATTGCACATTCTTTTGTTTTTTGTCGCATTCTTTAGTTTTTTATTGCTTTTGCAGCAGAAATGAAGTATTGCGGGGCTATTGAAGACTGTCTTTAAAGGGAAGAAAGAACAGGAAGTATAAATAGGAATAGGAGCAAAGACTCCGCAAAAAGGGTCTTTGCTCCTATTCTTATCTGTTGGTAGCTGAATATAACTTCCGTGATTTATCCCTCAAGGATAATTGATGCCACGTCTTCGGGCGAATTCCATAGGAGTCCGTCTTGCAACTCGTCGTCGGTAAATCCGTTGAGTGCTTCCTGTGCTTTCCTTGGAGTAATGGCTGGAGTGCCGTCCTCGTTCTTAGCATCGAGCAAAGCCTGCAAGATGGCTGCTCTGTATTCTTCGATTGTCATCATAATTTTTATGTCGTTTCGTTGTTTATTTTATGATGGCAAAGGTAATGCATTTTTTTGGAAACACCAAACTTTTTTGTCATTTTCTTTTAGCGGATATTGAAAAAGTTTTATATATTTATATGCCTTTCTATGATGGTATGGGTACCTATTTCCTGGGAAAATGGTGCTCCGGTGTTGAAAAAACAATAAAAAATACGGTCGTTCTGCTTGTTTCTAACTTAATTTTCATATATTTGCAGTTGCTTAGCTGAGGCTACCGGCAACATGGAGGTATATAAGATGCTCCAGGATATGCCTATATATAATAAGGTATAGAATAGCCTATATATAATAAGGTGTAATTTCAATCTAATGTATAAATAACTAACAAACATGAAACAGAGACTGTTCGTAACATTGAGTTTGGCGGGATTAGCAATGGCAACCTTTGGTGCAACTAAACCGAAGACTGCCATTAAGTCGTTGAATAAGACGACCATCCAACAGCCAACTTACACAGAATGGCACGACCTTCAGGTGAATGCCATCAATCGTTTTCCGTTGCACACCAATTTCTTCACCTATCCGGCAGATGACTGGGTTTCTGAGAAAGACGGTAAGATCGTGAGCAAGGATATCCTGCACATGAACAAGACGGAGAGCAAGTATTTCCTTTCGCTCGACGGAACCTGGAAGTTCTACTGGGTGGCTAATGCCGACCAGCGTCCTACCGACTTCTACAAGGAAGATCTTGATGACTCCAAATGGAAGACCATGAATGTTCCAGGCAACTGGGAGATGAACGGATTCGGTGATCCGGAATATGTGAACGTAGGCTTTGGCTGGCGTGGACATTTTGACCAGCAGCCACCAGCAGTTCCTACCAAGGACAATCATGTAGGCTCTTACCGCCGTATCATCGACATCCCTGCCAACTGGGATGGCAAGCAGGTAGTAGCTCATTTCGGTAGCGTAACTTCCAACATCTATCTCTATGTAAACGGCAAGTTTGCCGGTTATGCAGAGGATAGCAAGGTAGCTGCCGAGTTTGACATCACTCCTTATCTGAAGAAGGGCAAGAATCTGATTGCCTTCCAGACCTTCCGCTGGTGCGATGGTTCCTGGGATGAGGATCAGGACTTCTGGCGCTTGAGCGGTGTGGCTCGTGAAAGCTATCTCTTTGCCCGCGATGCAAAGTTGCATTTGGAGGATATCCGTGTTACTCCTGACCTTGTAAACAACTACAAGGATGGTGTGCTCAATATCTCTGCCAAGGTAAAGGGAACAGGCAAGCTGAACTTCATCCTCTTCGACAAAGAGGGCAAGCAGGTGGCTACAGCTACAGGATTGGCAAAGAATGGAACAGCCAACATTACGATGAACGTAGAGAATCCACACAAGTGGAATGCAGAGACACCTTATTTATATACCCTTCAGGTTTCCCTCTCAAGTGCGCTGAAGAATGGCAACATGAAATCAGCAAGCATGACTCCTGTCAAGGTAGGTTTCCGCAAGGTGGAAATCAAGAACAAGCAGTTCCTTGTCAACGGTCAGCCTGTGCTCATTAAGGGTGCCAACCGTCATGAGATTGACCCTGATGGAGGTTATGTATTGAGCATGGAGCGCATGATTCAGGATATTAAGATTATGAAGCGCCTGAATATCAACGCTGTCCGTACCTGCCACTATCCTGATGATCCACGCTGGTACGAGCTCTGCGATGAGTATGGTATCTATGTGGTAGCTGAGGCTAACCAGGAGAGTCACGGTTTCCAGTATGGCGATGATGCAGCTGCCAAGAAACCGATGTTTGCCAAGCAGATTATGGAGCGCAACCAGCACAATGTTTCCATGTACTTCAATCATCCTAGTGTCGTAACCTGGAGTATGGGTAATGAGACTGTGATGGGCGATAACTTCCTGCAGGCTTACAAGTGGATCAAGAGCCAGGACCAGAGCCGTCCGGTTCAGTATGAGCAGGCAAGCAGAGGCGAGGGTACCGATATCTTCTGCCCTATGTATTATCCGGTAAGTGCTTGTGAAAAGTATGCGAAGGACCCTAACAGTCCGATGCCGCTCATCCAGTGCGAGTACAACCATACTATGGGTAACTCAGGCGGTAACCTGAAGGATTACTGGAATCTGATTCGCAAGTATCCTGTTCTCCAGGGTGGTTTCGACTGGGATTTCGTTGACCAGGGCTTGCACCGCAAGGTATTGAAGCCGATGACCATCAAGAATCCTGAGAAGATGAGCAATGAAGAGCTCCGCAAGATAGAATATTGCTACGGTGGCGATTATAACAATTACGACCCTAGCGACAACAACTTCAACTGCAATGGTATCATCGGTCCTGACCGTCAGCTCAATCCTCATGCCTACGAGGTAGCCTACCAGTATCAGAACATCTGGGCTAAGATGGTGAATGCAGAAAAGGGCGAAGTAAGTGTATACAATGAGAACTTCTTCCGCAATTTGAGCAACTATGCCTTGGCATGGAGCCTCATTGAGGATGGCGTGGAGACTCAGAACGGTACCATCGCTGATATCGATGTAGCTGCCCAGCAAACCAAGAACTTCACCATCCCTTATGACCTTTCTAAGGTAAAGGGCAAGGAGGTGTTCCTCAACATCGATTTCCGTCTGAAGAAGGCTGAACCTCTGATGGAGGCTGGTCAGATTGTGGCTTATGCCCAGCTGGCAGTGAAGGAGAAGAAGTGCTGCGGTCATTGTGCAGATAACATGGCTAAGGCTCAGGGCGGCAAGAAGGTGAAGGCTAAGCTCATCGACAAAAAGGGCGAGCAGGATATCACCGTTACTACTCCTGATCTGACCGTGAAGGTGAACCGTACCACCGGTCTCATCTCTGAATATACCTATCGTGGCAAGTCGCTCCTCGGCGAGGGCGGTACCCTGAAGCCAAATTTCTGGCGTGCTCCTACCGATAATGATTTCGGTGCCGGCCTGCAGAAGAAGTTCCAGGTTTGGAAGAACCCTGTCATGAACCTGAAGGGTGTAGCTGTTGAAAAGGATAAGAAGGCAAACACCATCAGCATCTGTGCAACCTATGAGATGCCAGAGGTGAAGGGTGAGCTGGAAATCGATTATCTCATCATGCCTAACACCGGTGCGATGAAGGTAAGCCAGGAGTTTGATGCTTCTGATGATGCCAAGGTCAGCGATCTGTTCCGTTTCGGTATGCTGATGCAGTTGCCATACGATATGGACAAGAGCCAGTATTACGGCCGTGGTCCTATCGAGAACTATTCTGACCGTGAGGACTGCATGCGCATCGGAATCTATAGCGATGATGCCGACCACCAGTACTTCCCATACATCCGTCCACAGGAGAGTGGAACCAAGGGCGATATGCGCTGGTGGAATCAGACCGATGCTTCCGGCTTCGGATTCAAGGTGAAGAGCTGCAAGCCATTCTATGCTTCCGCCATCCACTTCGACACAGAAGAACTGGATGATGGTGATGACAAGGACCAGCGCCACAGTTTCAATCTGAAGAAGTCAAAATTCACCAATCTCTTCCTCGATGCAGAGCATTCTGGTGTGGCTGGTGAGAACTCTTGGGGTGCATGGCCTTTGGAGAAATATCGTCTCCATTATGGCGATAAGAACTTCACTTTCGTGCTCATTCCATTAGATAAATAGTAGAAAAGCAGGGATTTATACGAAAATCCAATATATTTAAACAGAAAATCCACCTCATTCGGGGTGGATTTTTTTATCTTTGCAGCACCTATCACGGAAAAGTGTAGGTACAGACCTAAAAAATAAAAATAACGAACAATATGAGAAAAGCAAAATTTTTCGCAGCAGCATTGCTGGCGATGTCTTCACTCGGAGCTTTCGCACAGCATCAGTTTACTGTTCAGGCTAACAAGCCTGGAGCAGAAATCCAGCCTACCATGTATGGTATCTTTTTCGAGGATATCAACTTCGGTGCCGATGGTGGACTCTATGCAGAGATGGTAGAGAACCGTTCCTTCGAATTCCCACAGCGCCTGATGGGATGGAATACATTCGGAAATGTAACCCTCAGCGACGTAAAACCTGCCTTCGACCGCAATCCTCATTATGTAACACTTGAGAGCGCAGGCGCACGTGAGAAGCAGACTGGTCTTGAGAACCGTGGCTTCTTCGGCATGGGCTTGAAGAAGGATATGAAGTACGATTTCACCGTATATGGCCGTCTTCATCTCATCGATGGCAAGCAGGGCAAGATTCGCGTAGAACTCGTCAATTCAAAGAATGATGTCATTGCCAAGCAGGTCATCAACATCACCAATAATAAATGGCAGAAGCTTACTGCTACCCTTACTTCTCCTCAGACTGATGCCAAGGGTTTGATGCGAGTATATCTGGAGAAGGGTTCTGAGAGCGTAGACCTCGACCATATCTCTCTCTTCCCTGAGGACAACTGGAATGGTCTCCGTGCCGACCTCGTACAGGATTTGGCTGACTTGAAGCCAGGCATCTTCCGTTTCCCTGGCGGATGTATCGTAGAGGGAACCGACCTCGATACCCGTTATGAGTGGAAGAACTCTGTGGGTGCTCCTGAGAACCGTCCTCTGAACGAGAACCGCTGGAGAGATACCTTCCCACATCGCCTTTTCCCTAACTACTATCAGTCATTGGGCTTGGGCTTCTATGAGTATTTCCTCCTTTCAGAGAAGATTGGTGCTGAGCCATTGCCTATTCTCTCTGTAGGTCTGGCTTGCCAGTATCAGAACGATGATAAGGATCCTAATGCACATGTAGCAGTCAAGGATCTCCAGAGCTATATCGAAGATGCACTCGACCTCATCGAGTTTGCCAATGGTCCTGTCACCTCTAAGTGGGGTAAGCTCCGTGCCGATATGGGTCATCCAGCACCATTCAATCTGAAGCAGATTGGTATCGGTAACGAGCAGTGGGGTCCTATGTATCCTGAGCGTCTGCAGAAGTTCATGGAGCAGATTCATGCCAAGTATCCAAAGATCAAGATCTGCGGTTCATCTGGTCCATCTGCTGATGGAAAGGACTTCGACTACGGTTGGGAGCAGATGCGCAAGTTGGGCGTAGACATGGTGGATGAGCACTACTACAAGAGTCCGGAATGGTTCCGCAGCAATGCCAGCCGTTACGACAAGTACGACCGCAAGGGTCCTAAGGTCTTTGCCGGTGAGTATGCTGCTCATGCCGAGAATGATCCAAACTCTTGGGAGGCAGCCCTTTCTGAGGCAGCTTTCATGACCGGTTTGGAGCGTAATGCCGATGTGGTTTATCAGGCTACCTATGCACCTCTCTTCGCTCATGTAGAGGGATGGCAGTGGCGTCCGGACCTCATCTGGTTCGATAACCTCAGCTCTGTCCGTTCTGCCAACTACTATGTTCAGCAGCTCTACGGCGAGAACAAGGGTACCAATGTGTTGAAACTTACCGAGAACGGCAAGGCTGTAGCAGGCGAGAACGGTCTCTATGCCACCGCTTGTTTCGATAAGACAACCAAGAGCTACATCGTAAAGATTGCCAACACCTCTAACGAGGCTAAGGAAATCAACGTAACCTTTAATGGTATCAAGAAGTTGAACCCAGGTAAGGTAACCGTTCTCCATGCCGACGATATTCAGGCAGAAAACAAGATAGACAATAAAAATGTGGTTGTTCCTGTTGTATCAGATGCACAGGTTCAGGGCAATGTGTTGAACGTGAAGATGAAGCCAAACAGCTTTGTTGTATACCGTTTCTAATTGCCTATCTCCAATCTTCAATAAACCCTTAAGGTACAAATAGATAAGTGGATAATGTGAATCCCTTGCGACTCTAGTGGTTGCAAGGGATTTTTTTCTCTCCTAATGCCCTTGAAATTACATGGCGACGCAGGAGTTTCTGTGTCAGGACGTAGGAAAGATTACGTCGCCATGTAGGAAAAAGGCACTTTTATTCCTAATCCTGCTTGTTAGCAGACTATTAACGGCTTCTCAATAGGGATAATGCATAGAGAGGCAGTATGGTGACATGCCTTATGGCATTATCGTCCTGCTTGTCAATGTAATCAAATGCTCCAAAATTCTCTAAGGAACAACGGAATGCTTCGGTGAGCTTTTTCTCTCTCATGAATAGCCAGAGACTCTTCATGCCGCCCTGGGTGCCCGATTTGATTTCGATAGGGGTAATCTTCATGTTGTGGATTTCCAGATAGTCTATCTCGGCAACACTCTTCCCCTTCTGCTCCCAATAAAACATCTTCTGGCGTTGGATGTATGGTTTGTAACGCATCATCTCTAGTCCGGCAACCATTTCTGTTACGCCTCCCTTATTGACAAGTTCCTGAGGAGTGCCGGCTAAAATAAGTTCTATGAGCTGCTGAGACAGGTCGCCTTCCAGTTGAAGCACGGCTAACAGTAATCCTGGGTCCAGAAAGAGAACCTTCATGCTTTTCTCGTCAGCTTCCGCATCCAGCGGAATACCATTGCCCGAGGTAGCGACCACAGGAGTAACGATTCCTGCAAGTGTCAACAGGCGGAGGGCTTCTCTGATTTGGGAACTCTGATAATCTGCTGATATTTGCTTGTATGTCAACTTCTCTCCTGCCTGATGACAGATGCCACGCATCGTTGTGCGCAGTAAATCTGGGTTGACTCTCTTTTTATACTTGCTGAAATCATCTTCGTATGTCAGAATGATGTCTTCCTGGATGTTTCTGCATCGGTTGAAATCATGTGTCTTGGTCCATGCCAGAACAGATTCCGGCATGCCTCCAACAAGCAGGTAGGTGCGGAAGTATTCCACGAGTTTATCATGGAAGGCTTGATCTAAAGACTGGTTTCCGTATGCTTCATTACGGAGAAGGATGAGTCCTTCTTCGTGATTGGCATACAGGAATTCATCGAAAGTCATCGGGTACATGAAGAGCGAGTGAATCCTTCCTACTCCAAAAGTAGGGAGCTCCTGAAGCGTAAATTCCAGAAGTGATCCTGCGGCTATGACATGCAGTTCAGGATAATCTTCCTTGAAGAAGCGTAGTGCCATGATGGCTTCAGGGCATTCTTGGATTTCGTCGAGAAAGAGGAGCGTCTTACCTGCTTCTATAGGGACATTGATATAGCTGCTGATTTTTTTAGCAATCAATCGTGCGTCAATATCCCCCTGAAAGAAGGTTTTGATTGCCTTGTTACGTTCGAAGTTTACCTCGGCGAAATACTCGAATTGCTTTCCCAGGTTTTTAACTGCTGATGACTTCCCAACCTGACGGGCACCACGAAGCAGCAAGGGTTTCCGCATGGAATCTTCCTTCCAAGCGATGAGTTCTGAGTCTATGTTTCTATGTATATATTCTGCCATAATCGTAACTATTTGAATAACAGGTGCAAATATAACGAAAATACTCAAATCTGAGAAATAAATCGCGTTAAAATACTCAAATCCGAGAAATAATCGGCGCTAAAATACTCAAATCCGAGAAATAATATGCGTGAATCAATCTTTTTCCCACAGTTTTTCGAGCTGTACGATTGGAATTGTCCTATACGCCCTTAAAGGGCAGAAGCACCTAGCCCTGGGCTAGTTGCTTCTAGGCTTTCAGCCTGTGCCAACCGTACAGTTGGAAACTTTTTTGATGCGGATGAACATAAAATTAGGGCGTATAGACATGCTCGCATTGCGAATGGTCTCGTTTTGGCGGATTGCCACTTGCCAGTTTTACAACTTTTTGCTATATTTGCAGTGTTAATCGATTGTTTTACCCTAAAAATATTAGGTTATGCTTATGAAACCTTTTACACTCATGAACGAATTCAAAGCCGTGGCCATCTGCACCCTGCTGATGAGTCCGATCCAATCAGTCTTAGCCGAAAACATCGCCAAGGGAACTTGTGGCACAGGTGTCACCTGGTCGCTGGATGACGAAACCCTCACCATTGCGGGCAGCGGAAAGATGAACGACTTTGGCAACCCGGAGCGTAGCGAGTCCACCCTCCCTTCCTGGAATCCCTACAAGAAAAATATCAAGCATCTTGTGATAGGCGACGAGGTTGAATACATCGGACACTATGCCTTCTATGGCTACACCCAGTTGGAGGACATCAAGTTTGGCAAGAGCGTAAAGCGGCTGGGCAACAATACGTTCCGAAACTGCACGGGGCTTACGGAACTCAACCTGCCAGAGTCAATCGAGCAGATAGGAGACAAGTGGACCAACTATAGCGACTATGGAGGCACCTTCTTTGGATGTAAGGCATTGAAGGAGCTGACCTTGCCCGTTAACCTCAAGTTTATCGGTGCCAATGGTTTCGACCAATGCTCTGGCATCGAAAAGCTCTTTTGGAATGCCCGAGATTGCGAAGTAGACATCGCGGGCTATTCCAGCTATGATGTCTTCGAGAATTGTCCTATCAAGGAGGTTGACTTCGGCAGTGAGGTCAACTCGGTGCCGGAAAGGGCGTTCTATACCAACGGAGGCTTGGAGATAGTGAAGACTCACGGCACCATCAACTATGTCGGTACAGAGGCCTTCAAGGGTACCACATGGCTTGGCAACCAAGAACGTGGCATGGTGTATCTCGACCATGCGGCCTATATCTACAAAGATGCCGCAGAGAGCGATGACCCTATCAAGTTGGACTTGCCAGAAGGCACCAGAAGCCTGAGCTCGCGTGCCTTGATGGGCAACAAGAAACTGGTGAAAGTTACGATACCTAAGACATTGGACCGAATCGGCGAGATGGCTTTTGATGGTTGCTCGTCGCTTGGCGAGGTTGTCTGGAACGCTGATTCTGCCAGTATTATCGAGGATTTCTACTATGGTTTCAAAGTCCAGTTGTTCTCTCCGTCGCTCTCAAAGATAACTTTTGGCGAGGGCGTAAGGGTATTGCCTCCTTCTTTGCTCTGCAAGTGCTCTGGACTGGAGGAAATCAAGTTGCCGGAGTCGTTAGAGACAATAGGCGAAAAAGCTTTCTCCGAATGTGACGGCATCACTGAGCTCACGATTCCAGACAAGGTGAAGACTACGGGCAGTCAGGTATTCTATCAACTGAAGAACGTGGAAACCATCACCATCGGAAAAGGTGTGAAGGAGATAGACTATTATTACATTTTTGGTCAGTGTCCTAGGCTCAAGACCATCAACTGGAACGCCACCCATGTCGCAGAAAACAAGTATGATGATTATCATAGCGACTTTCACTGCATGGCCAGCATAGAGACGCTCAACTTCGGCGACAATGTTGAGTATGTCCCTGCGATGGCTTTCTCAAAGGTGCCGACGCTCACCCATGTCAAGCTGGGCAAGGGCGTCAAGCATATCGGCGAGGGCGCATTCCTCCAAGACGAAGGTATCACGGAGATAGAACTGCCAGATGCGTTGGAAAAAATCGACTACAATGCCTTTTCTTCTACGAGTATCGAGAATCTTTTCATCCCAGAGAACGTGACATATCTGGGAGGTAGCTCGTTTAGCACTTCCACCCTGAAGCAAGCCATCGTTACTCCAAGGGTTACCCCAGAAGGAGCAACAGGATTGGTGTCTAATTATGAGGCGAAAGTATATACTCCTGATGTGGAGGCCTTTAATGAGGGTGTATATAACAACACCTACAAGGAACGAGTGTTGCCGATGGTCGTGGCCAATCAATATGAGTTCGACTATGAGGAGGGTAAGGTGCCGACGGCAACATTCAGCTGCAACATTCCTGGATACAAGTTGTCGAGTATCGAAAACGTGACTCTTGATGGTGCGGAAGGCTCTCATTGCACCAAGATGAATGCCACATTCGAGGGGGCGAGAAGTTTTTCCACCACCATTGCTTATTATTATACTGTAAAGAAGGAGACGGAAACGGGCATCGCTCAGGTTCCCGCCGACGGTGCTCCAACCCTCAAGGTTGATGGAAAGACCATCTTGCTTTGCAACTTGTCGGCACCAACTACAGCCATAAGCATTGCCACTATTGATGGAGTTATCCGAAAGAGCGAGATAGTTAAACAGAACACATGGCAGACAACTATGAGCGAGGCTGGTGTATATATTCTGAAAGTAGGACAAAGGTCTTATAAAATTGTTGTGAAATAAACAGAGCTAAGTCATATTTTTGCTACGATATATCTTTAGCTTACGAAAAATATAACTCCCTATGTGAGAAGTCGATAGAACTTTTTTGCATAGGGAGCTATGCTGTACGCTTGGAAGGTGGCAATTTCTTCGAGTACAGCTCTGTTTTTTTTTGTTGTCGAATGAGCCCGAAAAATCGACGTTTCAACGCATTTAGTAACAAACAGGCACGATGACCCGAAAAGGGAGGTTGCGAATATACATTTTTTTATATATCTTTGCAATCAATAAGATTCTATTTGTTCAATCAATAAGATTCTGTTTGTGTAATCAATAAAATTCTATTTTGTATTAACTGATAAACATGTAAGGCTTATGAGACGGAAAAATCACAGTTTAACTTTTGTGTTCATGGCATTGTTGATGATGTTGATGACGTTCGCTTCATGCAGTAAAATCCAGGATTTGCTGAATGAGGGAGATGATGATGACGATGATTCTGGTGGCGGAAATCCACCGGAACTCGTGGAAGGAAGAATGGAAGACATCGCTCTTTCGGGTATCGTGAGAGATGCCAGCGGCACTCCAATCGAGGGTGTGAGCATCGTGAGCGGCTCTTCTGCTGCTACTACCAATACCGATGGATTCTTTGAATTCGACCAGATTCAGGTAGTAAGTGTCCTGAACGACCGCTCAGTAGTGAGATTCAGTAAGGCGGGCTATTTTGATGTGGTGCGTTCTATGGATGCTGACGATGATGCTGCCGATGGCGCAAGCTGGGAGGTTGTGATGTGCAGGAAGGAGAACAATGATTTCACCAGCATCAAGACCTATTCTTCTTCATCCGATCAGACCCTGCAGGCTGGCGAAATGAAGATTGATATGCCGCAGGATGGATATAAGGTGGATGGCACCGGAGTCGGCTATACCGGAAAGGTGAAGTCGGAGATGGTGTATCTGGATCCTAACAATGAGCGATTCTCTGAGATGATGCCGGGTGGCGACCTCGCTGCTGTGCGTTCCGACAACTCCAGCGCCCAACTGGTTTCCTATGGAATGACCGACCTGAACATGTATGCCGAAAATGGCGACAAGTTGCAGCTCAAGGATGGCTGCAAGGCAAAGCTTACCTTCCCGATACCAGCCGGAATGGGTGAGAATCCGCCAGCCAGCATCCCTTTGTGGAGCTTCAATGAGAAGACTGGTCTCTGGGAGGAAGAAGGAAGTGCCGCATTGCAGGGAAATGTATATGTAGGAGAAGTGGCTCATTTCTCCTGGGTCAACCTGGATTATCCTGAAAAGCAGGGTACCGTTTATGGATATGTAAAGGATGATACCGGCAAGGCTCTGCCAGGCGTAAGATTGAGCATCGGACAGTTGCTGGCTCCTACAGTAACAAATTCAGATGGATATTATTCGCATGAAGTTCCTGCCAATACAGCCTTCAGCATCATGGTGAAACCTCAGTACTATGGTGGCGTCAGTCAGATGGCATTCGTGAATGTGGCAGCCCTCTCTCCTGGAGAAAGTCGCCGGGTAGATATCACCCTCTCTCACATGGTTCGCGTATATGGTAGGGTGATGAATGAGAAGGAAGAAGGTATCCGCTCTACTGTATGGGTACAGACGGATAAGGATAAGTCTGAACTGTGCCAGACCGATAAGGAGGGTAACTTCAATGTGTATGTACCGAAGGATATGAAGGGTGATGCCACTGTGTGTGCACGTACATTCAGAGGTGAAGAGGTTTCCAAAGAGATAACCATCCACAATGAGGATGTACCTGTAGATTTGATTATTGGAAATGCAGGAGGAGGCTCTAGTGCCAATATGATTTATATCTTCTCCGATGTGCTGGGCGATGCAGCATGGCCTATACCTACCTATAAAAGTTTTCTGAGTGGTGTGATTATAGATAATGATACCTTGTCGCTGATGCCTGATGAAGATGCAGCCATTAGCTTGAATGTAGTTGTACCTCATTATGATAGTGAGAAGACTACCTATCCGGATGGCGTATTGGTATATGCGGAAAATTTGGGTACACAGCATCGATTCTTTACTACACATGGGAAGAAAATGAAGTGTACCATACAGAGAAATGGCGGCAATTTCGTGTTCTCTTTAGAGGGATATGGTAGTTATGTCAATAATTCTACTGAAGAAGGTGATGAAAATGCCAAGTTGATAGGTAAGGATATGAGTTATCCTCTTCTGGCTGTACTCAAGAGACTTCGCAATGTCAAGCCTGTTGATGCAGGATTCCCTTCTTTTACTCCACAGCTGGAGGTAAAGGCTCCTTTTGCTAAATTGGTTACAGAAAGCCCAAAAATCAAAAAGGGTGGTATTATTTATTATAACGGCGGACTAAGCGATTATAAGGCGCTGAAGAATGCCGCAGCCAAGAAGGGACTAACCAACCTGGGTGAGGATAATGAGGATGGATGTCTGGATGTCTATTTCTATTCGGCAAAGAAGCAAGCCCTGGTATCGCTGGAGTATGATCCTAAGGCAACAGGTACCACGGACAAGACTACCTGGGAGGATGTTGAAGAATATGCCCCAATCTATATGATGGTATTGGAGGGCGTAACAGAAGATATGCTCCAGTCGATGTTTACAGACGATACCCGCAGCACCCGAGTAACAGCTCGCAGGCATCTCAATCCGATATCAAAATGTAAGTTTGATGGCTTTAAGAAGAAAAAAATATTCCAAAAGCTTGCCCGTTTGCGTTAATTTGCCTATATTTGCAGGGTAAATTCGTAGAAAACCAAACTTTCGCAGTCCAGCACTGCGAAAGTTCTGTAGAAAATAATAGAAATGATGAACAATGATAAGCTTAACCTCTGGCAGGTTCTCCTGCCTCTCCTGCCTCTGCTGATGGTCCTGGCTTCCTGCCGGAAATCGGCAGAGGAAACTGCTGATAACCTGCGTATCGAAAAACTGCATCAGCTCGATGAACTCCTCAATGCGCAGTCGCCGCAGGCTAAGACGGAAATAGAAAAAGGTATGAAGCTGGCGAAAGACAGCCTCACGTTTTATGAGTATTATGCCAGGAAGGGAAGATGGTTCTGCCAGTCGGCAACGCCCGATTCTACGGTAGGCTATGTGGACCGCACCCTGCGTTTCGCCCTTCGTCAGCCCGATACTCCGCGCCGCAACGGACTTCTTGCCTATACCTACAACTGCCAGGGCATCAACTATCATAATTTTCATAGCAAGGCAGACGAGGTGGTTTCGCTCTACCAGTCTGCCTATGCCTATTCCATGCGTAGCGATGTGCAGCATCAGGCGCCTAGCATCTGTGCCAACCTGGGTGATGCCTATCTCTTCAAGAATCAGTTGCCGCAGGCTGCCTCCTGGTATCGCCGTGCGCTCTTTCTGGTAGATTCCCTCCAGTTGCCCAAGGAGGAGAATGTCTCCCTCTATGTGGGGCTGGCTACCATCTACCTGAAACTCAATGATTTCGATGCATCGCTCCAGTGCTATCAGCAGACGGAAGACCATCTCCCGCAGATGTCGCTGGCTATGCAGGCGTATTATCTGAACAATTACGGCAACTACTACTATTATAAGAAAGACTATGCCCAGTCGCTCCGCAAATTCCTGCAGCTGAAGCAGTTGCTGGAGAAGCACAAGAAGGGTGACTGCTTCGACATGTATCTCTGCAAGCTGAATATGGCAGATGTGTATCTCAATCTGGACAGCATTGCCCAGTCGGAGAAATATCTTGCCGAGAGCGAGCCTTTCATGGTGGCCAACCACGATCGAGAGGCGGTATATTACTGTAATACGATTCATATCGGTCAGGAGGTGAAGAAGGGAGATATGGCGGCTGTTACCCGCATTCTGGACAGCGAGAGGCGGCAGTTCGGAGAGAATCTCAGCAATCTCGTAGCCTTCAACCTGCGCCAGATCCGCAATCAGTATCTGCAGCAATATTACCTCGCCAAGGGCGATTACCGCATGGCATTCGAGAATCTTCGCAGGGATATGCAGAAGAATGATTCGCTGGATCACAACAGAATCAAGATGAGAGCTTCTGAAATCATGGACCGCTTTACCCAGGATACGCTGAAACTGCACCACGACCTGGTGCTTGAGCACAAGACGGCACAGCTGCACCAGACCCGCTTCATCGCCCTGGCGGTGGTGCTGCTGATTCTGCTGCTGTGCATGTTCTTCGTCATCAAGAGCATGCGATCCGGCAAGCGGCTCGAAGAGAGCAGGCATCGCGTACTGCAGTTGAAGCTGGAAGGGGCAAGAAACCGAATCTCCCCTCATTTCGTGTTCAATGTCCTCAACAACAAGATTCTGCATGCCGGTACGGCGGAAGCCGACGAGCTGATGGGGCTTGCCCGCTTGATACGCAGCAACCTCGACCTGTCCTGCCAGTCGAAGGTATCGCTAGCCGCAGAGATCGGTTTCGTGAAGCAGTATCTGGCGGTGGAAACTCCGCTGATGGGCGATGATTTCGATTTCTCGCTGCAGATAGACCCCGAAGTGGATGTGGAGAATACGTATATCCCGTCGATGTTTGTCCAGATTCTCGTAGAGAATGCCCTGGTTCACGGACTGAGAGGCTGGGAGGGAAGGAAGATCTTGCAGGTAAAGGTAGGTAGAAAGCAGCCGGGCTATACCGTGGTTTCCGTGCTGGATAACGGCAGGGGATTCGATATCCGCCAGAAGAGGAAGAAGCGTACCGGACTGGGCATCATCACCCAGACCCTGGCAGTGGTGAACGAGCATAATCGCCACAAGATGACCTTCTCTCTGCAGAACCGGAAGGCAGAAGACGGCAGCGTGGCAGGATGTCTGGCGCAGGTATGCATACCCGATGGCTTCGTGATATAGCAGGACTTGCGGAATTTGAATATAAACAATATAATAAGGTGTATGAAAGTTGTAATCATAGACGACGATAAATCTTCAGGCAAGGCTTTGGCAGATTTATTGGAAACGAAATACGATATGGAGGTGCTGGGATGCGCGCTCTGTGGGCTTGACGGCCTGGCGATGGTAAACAGGTACCAGCCCGATGTGCTCTTCCTGGATGTCCAGCTGCCCGATGTGAATGGCTTGGATTTCCTGGATAAGCTGTCGGGATTCGTGCACCGCCGCTGCCAGGTGGTGATGTACACGGCATACGATGAATATATCCTGACAGCTTTCCGCAAGAAGGCTTTCGATGTGCTGCTCAAGCCTATCAATCCCCAGGAGCTGGATACCATCGTCAGACGACTGGAGAAAGAGGCTGAGAAAGAAGCAGAGAAAGAGGCTGAGAAAGAGGCTGAGAGAGTGGTAGGGGCTGGCGTGAAGAACGCACCCGTTGCTAACGGCAAGCTGCTCTTCTATACCAACTCCGTGGATTTCAGACTGGTGGATAAGGAGAATGTCTGCCTCTTCCAGTATAATCACGAAGTGAGATGCTGGGAGGTGGTGGTAGCTGACAACAGGAAGCCTATCAGGCTGAAACGCAGTGTGAAGAGCACCGACCTGCTTGCGCTCGCCCCTCATTTCATGCAGGTAAACCAGAAGTTCATCGTCAACATCAATTACCTCATCGAGGTGGTTGACAATGTTTGCCATTTCTATCCCCCTTTTGATGAAATCGACTATGTAAAGGTGGGCAGACTCTATAGAAAGAAACTGATAGATAGATTCTTAAGTATTTAAAAACATAATAATTATGATGAGAAATAAGTATTCGGTCATCATCATGATGATTGCCCTCTTCGGAGGACAGACAGCCCTGGCCCAGAAGGCAGGACGCGTAAAGAAGCAGAAAACGAAGGTACAGACGGAAGAAGTAAAGGCTGTGGTTCAGGAGGAACAGCCTGCAGTGCCGGAGAAGGTGATTCCTGAAACTCCTCCCGTTCCGCAAGACCGGCTGGACACCCTCTATTACAACAAGAGCTGGAAGGTAACCCCTAACAAAGCTTTCGCCAACTATTATCGCCTGGCGCTCTATCCTGCAGATTCTACGGCAGCCAAGGAGTTCCGCACCTACTATATGAGCGGCGAACTGCAGGGCGAGGGAAGTTTCGTGGTCCTCGACAAGAAGAATGATGCCAAGAGCCAGTTTGCCGGCACCTTTACCACCTATTTCAAGGATGGACAGGTAGAGCAGAAGAAGACCTATCTGGCAGGACTGCTCTCAGGCGAATATACCTCTTATTATAATAACGGCAACGTGAAGGAGCATTTCTTCATGAACCAGGGCAAGAAGATGGGGGTAGGAGCCTCTTTCACCGAGAACGGCAGGGTATGCACCCTTACTCCCTACAAGAATGATATCCCTGAAGGATTTTATGTAGTGGTGGATGCCGACGGCAACTATTCCAAGTATTCGCTCACCGACCATCAGCCTATCCTGGAAACCCCTTCGCCTGATGAAATCCTCACCGAGTATAAGAACGGTGTGGCATGGCCTTACTACAACAAGAACGGACTCATCGTGGGCGTGAGCAATTCGATGGTGGATGAGAACATCGGCGATTACCGCGAAATCGGCGTCTTCATCGTCAACAAGAGCATGATCAATGTGGATATCGACCCTTCTCAGATTGAAATCTACGATATGAAGGGCGGCAAGCGAAAGGACTTCGAACTGGTGGGCGCTGATGAGTATGACAAGAAAATCTTCAAGTTCAAGAAGAAGGTGGCTAAGCGTGCGGTAAAGAACAAGGCGATTGTGCAGACCGAACGTGAGAACAATGTGAATGCCAACCTGGGCGCACAGGTGTTTGATGCCGGAACCTCCAATACGCTGAAGGATTTCCAGACCCGTATCTGCCGGATGCAGCAGCTGGAAGACGGCAACCGCATGAAGTATTCCGACAAGATGCCTGAGGACCTGGGCTATCTGGAGCGCACCACCATCCATCCGGGCGAAGTGGTTTCGGGCTATCTCTATACCACCGACCGCAAGGCTGCCGATCTCTTTGTCAAGGTAAAGATCAAGGGCATCGACTATCTCTTCGAGTGGAAGGCAAGTAAGAAGAAATAACGTGTGTGAGATGTGAATACTAACGATTAAAAAAATAATGTAAATGATGAAAAAGATTTTGATGATGGCCATTTTGTGCCTCGTATTTACAACAAGTGGTTTTGCACAGTTCAAGAGAACTGCATTCAATCATGTGGGTCTGAATGCAGGCGTGGGTACCGAAGGTATCAGTATCGGTGTTGCGGCTCCTATCTCCAATTTCGTGGAGCTGGAGGCAGGCGTGGATATTCTGCCTAAGATGCTCAAGATATCTGAGCAGATGAACATAGAGGCAGATGCCTCTATCATCGTTCAGGGACAGTCGGTGAGGATTCCTGATTCACCGGTGGATGTGGATGCTGATTTCTCCCGTACAGCCTTTCATGCCAAGGCGAATATCTATCCTTTCGGCGGCAACAGCAAGTTCTTCGTG
>ENA-OOWN01001307-OOWN01001307.1-human-gut-metagenome-genome-assembly--contig:-NODE-1307-length-18713-cov-3.513560_pt1 | contig 18713 bp, 21 predicted proteins | sample MGYA00241406_ERZ501319 | MGnify/ENA primary metagenome ERZ501319 (study PRJEB25962, sample SAMEA2042734) | human gut metagenome | biome: human gut; feature: human-associated habitat; material: faeces... | reverse complement strand
CGCTACCACATTGTGGGAAAACAAGAAGAGTTGCAAGAGATACATGACCTCTATCAGGCTTTTAAACAGAAAGAACGCCCAGTCATGGAAGAAGGCGAGGACGCTGATTGGGAAGGGAACATCATTTTAGCTCTTGGTGTTGACTATGGAACCAGCAATCTATGTGGCAATATCAAGAAATGTAAACTTTCAGAAAACTTTCTCTATATAGAAGCGGATGAACTCGCATTGATTACCGACTTCCACATTCTTCTCAAAAATCGTTTCAAAGATTTGGAAATCTATTTCGCCACAGAAGACTCAGAAAACGAAATGTATGTAACTAATGATGCTGAAGGCAAGTATTTTCCAGACCTACCAGAGGAGCATTTCATAGCTCCATTAGATTATTGAGACGAAATTTCATTTTTCCAACCTTACCGGTAAGGACTACAAGTTTTTTTGAATACATTTATAACGCTTGCAAGCTGTGTGATTTCCAACAAAGCCAATAGCCAAGAAAAGAGGGTGTGCCATAAACCTATGACACACCCTCTCGTATATTTACAGGCTTGGCATCTGAATCTCAGGAATCACCAGATCAGCCTCATCTTCTATCTTGTTGTTAAAGAACATACAATAATATATAGGCATATAAGTGATTCCGTTTTCTGTATAAACCTTCTGCTCATTGCTCAGCACCACAGCCTCATGAATATGATATTCCGGGGTATCCAGGAACTTATCAAGTGCACTATGCACCATATAATCCTTACCCGACTTGATTTCCACAGGCAAGACCGTCAGGTTTCTGTAATCATCAATCAGATAATCCACCTCACCTTTCTGCTTGTTATCATAATAATGAAGTACATAACCATGGGCATGAAATTCCTGAGCTATGACCGACTCATATACAGCACCCAGATTCACACTCCGCTCATCCCTCAACACGGCATTGATATTCGTACCATAAAGTATACTGGTCAATAACCCCACATCGTTCATATAGAGCTTCAGTAAATTCTTGCTCTCCGACTCTATCAATGGAAAACTAGGATTGCTGATAGCCTGCACCGACAAAGCTACCCCGGAATTCGTAAGATACTCAAATTCCTCAGCGTAGTCGCTAAATTGCTTATGCGCCTTCAAGCCTTCGATATTCTTTACGATGATACGCTTTTTCTTATTTTCCATATTCGATGGAATCATATCATATATCTTTCTGATAACAAGTTTGCGCTCATCATCATACTGCGATGCATCTATCTTATAAAGCGCATGAATATCCCGCTGAATACTTCGCACTTGAGCCATATTTCTATTTTCAAGAAATTTATTGACGGCATCAGGCATTCCTCCCACGAGCAGATAAATTTTAAACTGCTGAAGCATATAGTTATGCATCGACTCATTCAAGGCTTTCCTATCCAGAAAACTATGCCGCATGCTCTCTATCGCCTCCTTTCCACACCCCATCGCCCACAAGAATTCCTCGAAATCAAGAGGATACATCTGTTGGACAGCGATACTGCCGATGGGCACAGAAGGGGTTTGCGACAAGGCGACACCCAGTTGGGAGCCACTAGCCACATATCGGTATTTACCATCCTCGTTGAGAAACTTAAGCATGGTCATCAAATGAGGATAACTCTGTATTTCATCAAGAAAAACCAGGGTATCATCCTTACTTCCGAGATTGTTACCTGCCATGGCACCCAACTGCAAGTAAAAATCTTCCTTGCTCCTTACTGTTTTAAAGATGCCATCTCCCTCTTGGTCAGCCTTGAGATTTATCTCAACAAAATGCTTGAAAAGTTTCTTTCCCACATATCTTATCAGATACGATTTACCTATCTGCCTTGCACCATTGACAAGCAGAATCTTCCGAGGTTCGTGAAGGAGAAATTTTTCCAAATTTTCTACAAATTTACGTTCTAACATAAGCCTTCCATTTAATCCGGTGCAAAGATACTCATTTTCAATTAATTACACAAGCTTTCAGGACTTTTTCTTTCATTTCAGCCCTCAAAAAGAGGAATTATTCCGTTAAAACAGAAGGTAAAAACAGGAATTATTCCGTCAGAACATGCATCAAAAAGAGGAATTATTCCGAAATATGCAGAAAGAGCGTAATCACCATTACGGCAATCACGCTCTTTCTACTTATAAACATAAAACATTACAATGATGAAAGAAAAGCTTAGCAAACTTTCTTCTTGCGCTCACAATAGCGTTCGCATTGGGCGCAGATGTCATATCCCAGCATGGCACCCAGGATGAAATCCTCCTCCGGTGTAAGCTGGCATAATGGTTTGGTGATTATCATGCGGATAGCATCCAGGCATTCCTTCTTACCAAAGAAGAGATTCAGACGGTCGTTGCCAACCGGCTGGATGATATAATCAATGTTCTGACGCTCTAATCTAGTTATGGCAAAAGACTCATATTTCTTGTTGAAGGTGTAGAGCACCAGGCGGCGCACGCCCTTCTTATATTCATATATATGATTCATCAGAACCTTCAAATCTACTGGTGTTGCGATTTCCTGCTGCATACTATCCGAATTTATCTGTTTTTAAACCAAGAATCAGAGAATTCCATCATTCTCCAATTCTTGAAAAATATTTTTGTAAAATTATAACGCTGGCTTGATGTCCTCGAGCCAGGCATCGATACGCTCCTCTGTCTTGTCGTCCTCGTTCACCTCGTCGAGTGCGAGTCCCAGGAACTTGTCGCCATCAATCGCCTCACTGTCATCATAGGTGTATCCGTCTGTAGAAACGCCAGGCAATACGGTAGCGCCAGCCTCAACGGCAGCATCATAGAGTTCCTTCATGCCGCCACAGAATGTATCAGGGTAAGACTCGCTGTCGCCACAACCAAACAGGGCCACAGTCTTGCCAGCCAAGCCGGCACTCTTCAATGTCTTCACGCCATCATACCAGTCGTCCTGCATCTCACCGGCACCCCATGTAGAAGTACCGAGAAGAAGATTCTCATGACTTGTGATAGTAGCGTCATCGATGTTAGCTACATCTACAGCTTCCACGCCCAACTTAGAGGCGATGGTTTCGGCAATCGACTGGCATGAGCCAGTAGAAGAGCCATAAATTACGATTGTTGTTTTCATTTGTCTATCTTACTTTTAGTTACATTTATTTTCGGGTGCAAAGATACATCCTTTTTCCATCATCTGCAATACCTAAAAATGATGGTTTCGCAGAAATACCTAAATATGGGGATAGATAAAAAGTTTTAGGACGATTTATCCTAAAACTTCTCTAATTTCAAAAGTTTTAGGACGACTCATCCTAAAACTTTCTTAAATATTCTACTTTTAGGATGATTTATCCTAAAAAAATAGTATCTTCGCAGCAAATATATAATCAAAGAACAATGAAATGATATGAAACGAATAGAAAGAACGGAATATCTCAATAAACTGATCGCTTTCAAAGACAAGTCTCTTATCAAAGTGATAACCGGCATTCGCCGTTGCGGTAAATCCACCATTATGGAGATTTATCGTGACTGGCTTAAGAGGCAAGGTGTCAGTGCCGACCAAATCATCTATCTCAATTTCGAGGATTACGACTTCTATGAACTTCGTAATCCACATAACTTATACGCTTATATCAAGCCATTAATTCATCAAGACAAGATGACTTATATCTTCTTTGATGAGATACAACATGTGGAAGATTTCCCAGACATGATCAACAGCCTCAACCTGAAGCCAACAGTAGATCTCTATATTACGGGGTCGAATGCCTATATGCTGTCAAGCGAAATCGCCACGTTACTATCCGGAAGATATGTGGAAATCGCAATGCTTCCCCTTTCATTCAGAGAGTATGTTGAAGGTATCGGAGGAACCGACAATCTTCCCAAAGCCTATACAGACTACATCACAAGGAGCAGTTTTCCATATACCCTTGAACTGGATACTCCCGCAGAAATCAGCGACTACCTGAATGGCGTATATAACACCATTGTAGTAAAGGATATCATGAGCAGGAAGAAGTTACCCGATGTCATGATGCTGGAAAGCGTTATCCGTTTCACAGCCGACAATATCGGCAACATCCTATCCACCAAGCGCATAGCCGACATCATGACTGCCGATGGAAGGAAAATAGACCAGAAAACCGTAGAACGGTATCTGACCGCACTCTGCGAAACCTTCTTCGTATATGAAACCAAAAGATACAACATCAAGGGTAAGCAGCTGCTCAAGACATTGGGTAAATATTATCTAGTAGATATCGGTTTGAGAAGAATGCTCCTAGGTTCCCGCTCATTCGATGCCGACCGCATCCTGGAGAACATCGTTTATCTGGAACTACTCCATCGCCAGCAGAAAGTATATATAGGAAAGATGGATAATCTGGAAGTAGATTTTGTAGAGATTGATGAAAACAATATCACGTATTATCAGGTAGCTGCTACCGTTAGAGATGAGACTACCTTAAAACGTGAATTGGCATCTCTGCAGCAGATCAATGACCAATATCCTAAGTATATCCTTACACTTGATGAAGACCCTACTGCCGATTACAACGGTATCAAGAGAATCAATGCCCTAAGATGGCTGATGGGAGAAATAGAAGTGTCTGCTCGGTGGGCATTGTGATAGTGAGGGGTGGAGTATGGCAAACATAGTGGAATTGTTCAAAAGGAAGTAAAAATGGAGGATTTGTTTAAATAAAACAAGCGTAGGATCCTGCTGGCAATGATGCCGGCAGGATTCTGCATTATTTGGATACTGAAACAAATCTATATAACAAAAGTGTTCTATATGCATATTTTCCACGTTCTACTGCAAAAACAGTCGCAATTGCGACAAAAGTTGCAGTAAGAATCGTCTAAAGTTAAAATTATGGTAATAGAGCGAAAGGAATACATATCTCTGCTTATGCAGAAAAGATGGAATGGAAAGGTAAAGATTATCACCGGCATCAGACGCTGCGGAAAATCATACCTACTAAACACCCTTTTTAAGCAAAAGCTTATGGAGGGTGGAGTCAGTGCAGATAGCTTTGTAGAACTTGCATTAGACAGAAAATCCAACATCCAGTTCAGAAATCCCAACAAATTGTATGACTATATAATAGAGCAAACAGGAGTTGAAGATAAGAAATATTACGTGATGATAGATGAAATTCAATTATCATATAAAGTAAAGAATACGGATATAGATGAATCTTTAGTACCAGAGGAAGACAAAGATATGCTATATGTTACTTTCTATGATGTACTGAATGACCTGATGTCTCGCCCAAATCTTGACATCTATGTTACAGGTTCAAATTCAAAAATGCTATCAAAAGACATAGTGACCAACTTTCGAGATCGTGGTACAGAGATTCGGATTTTTCCTTTAACCTTTAAAGAATTCTTTGAATATTCCAGATTGGAAAAAGCAGATGCTCTCGAACAATATATGATGTATGGCGGCATGCCTTTAGCTGTTTTAGAGCAAGATGAGAAAGAAAAAGCCAAGTATCTACAAGGACTTTTTACAAATGTATATATGAAGGACATTGTGGAAAGATACAAGCTTAAAGACGATGCCGTTCTAAGTGCTTTAGTAGATGCACTATCCTCATCTATAGGATCACTGACCAACCCTCATAAACTGGCATGTACAGCTGCTTCACTATTAGATAAGTCAACATCAGATCACACAATAAAAAACTATCTAGACTATCTGGAAGATGCCTTTCTTTTTAACAGTGTAAAAAGATATAACGTCAAAGGAAGAAAGTATTTCAATACCATCCAGAAGTACTATGCAGTTGATCTTGGATTAAGAAATGCCAAGCTAAACTTTAGGCAGCAAGAACGCTCACATTTAATGGAGAATATGTTGTATAACGAGCTTTTGCATAGAGGGTATAATGTTGATGTTGGAGTTGTAGAGGTTGACCAAATGCTTGACGGCAAACGCAAACGATGTCAATATGAAATTGATTTTGTAGTCAACATTGGCAGCGAAAAGGTATATATTCAATCTGCCTTAAATGTCAGCACTCCCGAAAAGAAAAAACAAGAAACATTCTCTCTGCATAACACTGACGACTTTTTCCGTAAAATTGTAGTACTCGATGGTAGCCAAAAGATGTGGGTAGATGATGATGGAGTAATATATGTCGGAGTCATCCCATTCTTACTTGAAGACTATTTGACTACTTAACGGCACAACTATAGATAAGATAGGAAAAGTGAATCCTGCTGGCAGTAATGCCGGCAGGATTCTGCGTTATTTGGATGCAGCAACATATACATGAATCTCAAAAGAATAAGCTAAAGAAAAAACTCAAAAGTTTAATTCAATTAAAAAATCCCAAAAACTTTGGAAGTTATAATATTTTATACTATATTTGCACACATATAATTAAAATGTAAGCAATATGAGTACAACAATAAAAACAAAATCTTCCGCCTCTATAAGAATAGATACGGATTTGCTCAATATTCTAAAGAGCAATGCTAAAAGAGACAACAGAAGCCTCAGCAATTATTTGGAGACGATTCTGTTTGAAATAATTCCTCAGCAGCCAATTGACAGAACCGAAGGAATTTGTCAAGGACTCCGTGAGGTTAAAATGATAAAGGAGGGTAAATTGAAAGCAAAATCCGCAGACGAACTTTTCGATGAGCTATAAAAATCCGTATGGCTATTGATTCCAAAAGAAAAGGTAAAGCTGGAGGAGCTAGAGTTATCACATATACCACATTGGTAGATGAGAATACAGGTGAAGTATGGTTGATAGGATACGTTTTTATCGATACATTGCGTAGAAATTCCTGCACCTTGTCATGGAGCATAGAAGCATGGAGAAGACCACTCTCGCAAAAATCCTGCTGGCAGTGATGCCGACAGGATTCTGCGTTATTATGCTCTAATGCAGACTGCGCTTACTTAAATTCTTCAATCTACGGGCAAACTCAGGTGCAACCTCTATCCTATAACCCATTAAGCAAATCCTCCGCAGGAATAGAAAGACACGAAGACTATGCATTCGACGACTTTTTAGACGACCTAGATTAAAGGAAACATGAATGTTGAGTTCTACTCATCATACTTCTTATGAATTCCGCTCTCGCCACACTTCCTCGGCAAGATACTTGTCACTACGGCAATGTAAGTCGGCAACACCCTCCTCCATCAGCTGCATAGTATCAGAATGATAGAACATATCCATTGCCTCATCTAAGGAGATAGAATACATATTACTGATTTCTTCAATGATTCGAGCATACTTTGCTTCCAATATAGCATGATATCCTGCATCATGCTGATTTTTAACAGGTTCTATCATAATTGTATACTATCTTTAAAGGTTAAACAATTATCTATAACTTTCTGGCTACGAATACACAACTGATCATTAGGGCGCTCGTATAAAAGGCGACTCAGTGCCTCCAACTTTGTTATGTCGCCAGCAAAATATAAATCTACAGTGCGAAACACCTTGTCATTAGCAATTCCACCCCGCACAATATCATAGTCATCAGCCACATTACCTACTCTGCATGCTGAAACATAATCAAGCCATTCCTCATCATAACAGAAGAATTCTTTCAAATTATATGAAACAAAACTATCGTCCAATTCATACTCGTTCAGCCAAGCAGGCTTTCCACGACGCAAAAAACGCTGTGCATATTTTATTGCTTGGTCACGCAATGTTGTAACATAAAAGCCCTGACCAAAATCCAAAAACTTTCGAGAATGAAACACATCTGGATGCTCCACTCTAACAGATGAAGAATGATAAACTCTCATACTAATTCAACACTCCTTTCTCCCTCATATAATCTATGAGGTCTTCCATCAAATATTCCTTACCAAAAGTATGGAGCACATCATAACTTGGTACAATATACCCATTCAGTATACCAGATGTCTTCAATCTTTCGTATACATCCCTAGCATTCAGTCCTAATCGACGAGACAAGTTACCAATGCAATACGTTGCGAATTCTACTGTATCTTTATCCATACATCAATTGCTTTTTGTCATTATCGATTGCAAAAATAAGAAATAATCTCGAAACCACAAAACTTTTACTAAGAAAAAACTATGATCTTAGCATATCCAAGCTCTTTTCATCCCTTTCCCCTTGATAGCATACCTCCAGAAACTCTGCACCTTATCATGGAGCATAGAAGCATAGAGAAGACCACTTTTCCATTCTTCAGGAATTTGGCTTATTCCAAATTTAGCACCCAGGATAGCTCCAGCTACTGCTGCATTGGTATCCGCATCTCCTCCTGATAAAACAATCTTCAGAATACCCTCCTTATACGAGGTTGCATGCCAATAAGCCCATAGGGCAGCCCCTAAAGTTCTGAGCGTATATCCCATACTCTTTTCATCATCCAGACACAAAGAATCCAGACCTTCATGATATGCCAAGTCAATAAATGGAATGATTCGCTCATCATATTGTTTAGCAATGCCAATCACATCTTCATAATCCAATAGCCTGTCTTCAAAGACAAGAGCATGTATGATAGAAGAAACGACAACGCAAGAGCCCACACAGCGTGGATCAAAATGAGTTAGCTTACAGATATTCTCAGCATTACTAGTCACATTTTCCTTCAGAAGCCCTACCACCGAAGTTCTCATGACAGCCCCATTAGCTGCTGCTTTTTTCTTTCCCATCTTCCAGATAATCTCTACAGCCTTCTGTGGATTCGAAGTATAGTCGCCAAGAGCCATTACATTATAGGTATGCCGGCCAATTCCCATGCCTCCATTCATCATCCATTCCTTAAACCTTCTGGCAATATCAAGAATATCTACCTTTTGACAAGCCACAAAGGAATCCAAGATGCATAGCATCATATCAGTATCATCTGTCCAGTCGCCTCTTTGCCAACGACGACGATGATCATCCTGCACGATTTGTGAATAGTCCTCTATCCCATTAGGATAAAAACGATCCACCTCTTGCTTGGACATAAACTCCGTGCTCAGTCCCAAGGCATCTCCTACAGCTTGCCCGAAGATAGTGCCGAGGAATCGTTCATTTATAAATTCATTTTCCATATTTTTTTCTATTCATACAACCAACAAATCGTAAAATCATCCATATCAATCACTCCTTGGAGATATAATCCTTTTAGATATTCCTCAAAAGTTAATTGATTATCAGATGCTTGAATTAATTTATCAATGACGTCGTTCTTGAAATTAAACCTCAATGTTTCTGCCGTTTTTAGTAATTGAGAATTACCAGAATGCTTTAGATATTCCTCTGCAAGTTCTTCGCCAAATTCCTTACAATGAGCTAACTCATACATCATTAAAATATAATGAGATAAAGCATCGCTGGCAGCAAAGACTACAGACGAATCATCTAACACAAATTCACCATATTTAAAGCCTTCTTCTTCCAACGGGTCTTTGCAACTAACCAATCTTGGAGGATTACAGAAATCTGCCAATTTCGTAAAACTATGTTCCAAAATACCAGTTTGAAAACTATAATGGAAAACAACACTATCACCATAAGCCATCCATTTTGCGACCTTTTCCTGGATCTTCCATGCTGCAGCAATAGTAGCGCACGAACCTTCGTTATAGAACTTATTCAGAAGAATGCCATCCCCTTGCTTTGCCTTTTCCTCATGCTCATTATAAAATGATTCCCAGATGCTATCCACCCATTCGTCAAGTTCTGTAAAAGACGTGATAGGTTTATTTTTTGGTAACTGCTCTATGAGATATTGCGACCATTCATCAGCAAACAAGCCACAGCCTCCTGCCCCATCCGATACCGCTATGCAAGTATCAGATGAGAAGAAGGAATCTTCATTTGCTCCATGGTCATTCCATTTTGCTATGCTTACGCCTCTATTCATATATATTATAGGTTTTGATTAACGAGCATACTCGACAACGTACCAATCTTCATCATCTTGACCAATCGCTCCATACCGGTATTCACACCCATAGCATGATAACGGATGTCCGTTTGCTTATCACCAAAGATGGCACGAATCTGCTCATTGTAGTTGAGAGGCAAGAGACTCGACATATTATAAAGTTTCTCACCATATCCATTTCCGTTCAATTCATCTACAGTTGCAGGGAACACTACTGATTCTGCATGTCCAGGTACAACGTGAATATTGAAGAATAATACATTACCATCATTGGTAAACATCGACTTCAACTGATTAGCAAGTTGTTGCATTTCATCATGTGAGGTGCCATTATACTCACCATCTGTGATATTGATAATTGTAGGAGGATAACAATCCTTGTCGTGATGGTCTTTCATCCAGTTTTCGAGCAAACCTTCTGCACGTTTGAAAGCTTTATCCATGTGTGTCCAACTACCATCATGGCGAGCTACCATCCATTGTTTCTTCTCTACTTCTTTGATGGTTATACCCTTACGGGTACGCACCTCTTCCTTCACCATTTTCTTTTGGTAAGGATTATCACGAATCTCTTCTGGAGTAACAAAGTCTCGTCCTTCAAGATTGCCATTCCAGGCACTATAAGCCTCAGTACCATAACCTATCATGGCAATATCAAAGTAATGGCGAGTCTCATTATTCTTCACACATCGCTCCACCAACTCGTTGATTTGGGCATTTACGATACGGGCTACGGCCTCAGATAAAGTCATATCCTCACCATTGAAGGTGGTAATTCTACGCATAGAAACACTTTGGTCCACCAGGAAGATGAATGCCGTAGGATGCTCACGGTCAACACGAGCCGTATATGCATTCTTGCTTTGTAACATCTGTGGTTGGCTTGGAATTGGAATGCCAAAGTTGCCGATGTTCTTGATATACTTCAGAGGAATACTATTCTTTACCAAAATCTCCGCCTGATAGAATGGCTGCTCATCCACATCGAAATCGAAGTGATTGCGAGCCTTGACAGTTTGGAAGTGAATCTTCTTGAAATCCTCCAGACTTCCACCCACATGAGCACCATTTCGCACAGCATTCCTGTCTGCATATTTGGTATTCTCATCATAAATCACCTCAGGGTCTATCTCCAGAATGACAGGGTTAGAAATTCTATCCTCATTCATTGCCACATACATCATTGGATGGTTCATGGTAAAGCTGACACGAACATAATGTTCCAGATTATCACGCTTATCCAACGACCAGGATGGAGAACCAGGTCCTCCACCTCCTGGTTTAGGAATATTGATACCACGTTCCTCACAATCCTTCCAAGAATAGAGTCCTCCATTCTTGATAATATTCTCCAAGTTATCACGGTCTGTAAAGTGATAGAGCTTGGTGATATGATTTTGTTCGAGGATATTCTTAAAATCCTCCCAGTTACTTCTTCTGTTCATTGTTTTTGTCCTCCAATAATATATGTATGTTAGAATAACGTTAGTTGCTTTGGTTCTATTGTCTGCGGTTTCCACTTTTTATCACCAAAAGGATATAGACCTTCTACGTATGCCTTGATTAGAAAGGCATGCGAAAGAGGCTTCTTCGGGTCATCCACATCACAATTTGTATTATAATCCAAAAGTACGATGGTCTTAGTCTGGCTAGCCTCTCGTAATCTTTCGATAATACTTTGAACCTTATGTTCAAGAACCCACTTGTAAGTAGGAATATAAATCAGCTTTCGAGCCTCAATATATCCGAGCAATTCAGTTCCGTTTACTCCTTTGCGATGTCCAAGAGGCTTACCAAACTTGCGAACAGTTCTCTTGATATTCTTCATCGACTCATTCTTAAACATTTTCATATCTACATCAGCCGATTCAAATACCTTTAGCCCTTGCCACACAGCCTCAACACATGTAGCTGTAACACCCTCGCTAAATGGCACAGGTATGCCACCATGAGGATAGAATGGGCTCAACTTTATCAAGTCATCTTCAGCATGACTCGTTACATCCGCAATTATTGCATCGGGATATTTCTTTAAGATGTTCTCCCGCTTCTTTCGTTTAGATTCTATTAATATCATAATTATTAAACTATATTTACCATGAACTAAATATTTTATCTCCAAACCGGGAGATTAATTCTTGTTTAAGATTGTCAGGGAATTTGCATTTATAAAATGCACTATCACCTATGCTAGTAACACTAGAAGGGATGACTATCTCTGACAGAGAATTACAACCATAAAAAGCCCAATCACCTATGCTAGTAACACTAGAAGGAATAACATAAGATTTTACATTTTGATTTCTAAAAGAAATAATTCTACTTTTATCCTTATTGAACAAGACATCATCCTCATAAATATAGTTCGGAGATAAACATTCTAATTTGCCATTCCATTCAGCAAACGGATTGCCGTTTAAACAAATTACGCTTTTAGGGATGGATATATATATCAACGAGGAACAAAAAGAAAATGCCCAATCACCTATACTAGTCACACTAGAAGGAATGACTATCTCAAACAGAGAACCACAGAAAAAAAATGCCGAATCACATATTATCCTTGTACCCTCTTTAACAGAATAAGCTAGACTTAATTTTCCTGGAACTTTCAACAATTTTCTTCCATCCTTGCTATATTTCACGCCCCATTCATCAACAAAAGCCTCCTTCAACTCTTCATCGGTAGCTTTGGTTGGTAAGTCTTCAATTGTTTGAAGCAAGTTAGGCTTTTCGCCAACAAACAATCTAAAAGAACATGCAGAAAGCTCCATTCTTGCCAAAGCAAGCACGAAAAGAGAGTAAAGTGTACAGAAATCCTTATCACACATCAATTCCTGCAGGGCAGATATTACCTTGCTATTTGATGGATTGCGATAATCATTTTCCGAGAAGAGAAGCCTGTCTGACGCACCATAGGTATCTAACAATGTAGAATTCATGGATATAGCCTTTAGTGACAAGGCGATGCTTGCCAATGAAAAATCATCTATCGTTTCATCGAAATCATCCATAGTACGCAATGGGTGACAGAAATCCTTGGTACCGACAGTTGGAGATTTGCAACCTTTCATAGAAGACACAAACATTCCATCATAATCCACCAATGTAAGAGAGCCATCTGGACGGATTATGATATTGTCTGGCTTGACGTCGCCATGGGCAAAAGATTGTGAACGGAGCCAAGCCGCCATTTTGCCAAAGCGATAACAAAGCATTGACATGGCAGATTGATTGTGATAGTTTGCTGCTATGTAAGCTTCCATCGTCTCCCCTTCTACCCAATCCATCAACAATACAGGAAATTCATCCTCCTCGCATTGACTGTCCACGAAGAGTTCCTTCTCCATATACTTTACAGAAGTTATATATGGAGAATCAACCATATCCAATTCATCCGCAATCTGACGATAGGCATCAGCTCGCCCTTCCTGTTCTTCCGTAAAACACTTGAGGGCATAATATTTCCCGGTACTCTTGTCCTGCATCTTAAACACCACGGCAAAAGCACCACTACTACGATACGGCTCTCCGTGATTATCTAGTACGGGAGTCAAGTAAGCCAATTTATCAAGATTATCGTCAGCATCTTGAATGGCCTTTACATATTCCGATATCAATGGATACTGCATATTGTATACTATTGTTTAATTCTTTATCTACAACTGTATTTCAGACTATATTGCAAAAATAATCATTTCAACTGAAACAGCCCAAACTTAAAAACATTTTAGCCATATTTGCTCCTAATACTTTAACAGTTCGTTAATAAATCAATAATGTTTGGTATCTACCCAACACCTCTATTGGCACGAATAGTAACCTCCTCTTCTTCATTAGTTATCTCCATACTTATTTTTCTCTGATTAATTGTACTAACTCTTTAAAAAGGCAGGAAAGTGTAATGGTAACTTAAACAGCTCATCACCAAAACAAGAAATTAATTCTTGTTTAAGATCGTATGACAAATTACTACAATTTACAAATGCCCAATCACCAATACGAGTCACACTATCAGGGATGTCTATGTTAACCAAGGAACTACACCCCCAAAATACACTAACACCAATGCTAGTAACACTATTAGGGATGACTATATTGGATAAGGAACGACAATTGCAAAATGCTTCATCACCAACGCAAGTTACACTATTTGGGATGACAACACTAGTTAAAGAGCTACATTGGTAAAATACGTCATCCCCAATGTTAGTCACACTATCAGAGATGACAATATTAGACAGAGAAGTACAATTAGAAAATGCAAGATTACCAATACGAGTCACACTATCTGGAATAACTATATTAGACAGAGAAGTACAACTAGAAAAAGCACCTTCACCAATGCTAGTAACACTATTTGGAATAACTATGTTGGACAGAGAAGTACAATCAGAAAATGCCCAATCACCAATACTAGGCACACTATTCGAAATTACAATGCTAGTCAAAGAGCTACACTTTGAAAATGCATCATCACATATTATTCTTGTACCCACTTTAACAGAATAGTTCCCATTTAATCCTTGTGGAGCTTTCAACAATTTTCTTCCATCTTTGCTATATTTCACTCCCCATTCATCTATAAAGGCTTCATTCAACTCATCTTCAGTTACTTCTGTTGATAAGTCTTCAATTGTTTGAGACGGGATAGGTTTTTCACCAATAAACAATCTACAAGAACATGCAGAAAGTTCCTTTCTTGCCAATGCGAGCATGAAAAGAGAGTAAAGTGTACAGAAATTCTTATCACACATTAAATTCTGCAAGGCAGATATAGCCTTGCTACTTGAAGGGGTGCGGTAATCACTTTCTGAGAAGAGAAGCCTATCAGAAGCACCATATGTATCTAATAAAGTGGAATTCATGGATATAGCTTTCAAAGACAAAGCAATGCTTGCCAAAGCAAAGTCGTCAATGGTTTCATCAAAATCATCGACGGTCCTCAAAGGATGAGAAAAGTCCTTTGTACCAATTGTAGGAGACTTCTGTCCCTTCATTGCAGGAACAAACATACCATCATAATCTACCAATGTCAGATTTCCATCAGGACGAACCATGATATTGTCTGGCTTAATATCACCATGAGCAAATGGTTGAGAACGAAGCCACGCTGCCATCTTGCAGAAGCGATAGCACAGCATTCCCATAGCATACTCATCCTGGTAGTTGTTGGCGATGTAAGTTTCCATCGTCTCACCTTCCACCCAGTCCATCAGCAACACAGGAAACTCATCTTCCTCACAGCTACTATCAACGAAGATTTCCTTCTCCAGATACTTCACAGAAGTAACATAAGAGGAATCTATGCAATCCAACTCATCTGCTATCAGACGATAAGCCTCAGCTCTGCCCTCTTGCTCTTCCAAAAAGCACTTCAAAGCATAGCACTTCCCTGTCTGTTCATCCTTCATTTTGAACACGACAGCAAAGGCACCACTGCTACGATAGGGTTCACCATGATCGTCAAGCACTGGCACCAAGTGAGCCAATTCATCAAGATTATCACTAGCATCTCGAATGGCACTCACATATTCCGACATTAATGGATATTGCATAGGCTTCTATTTTCTTTAGTTGTTTCTGTCTTCAAAAGTATGAAAGATTATTGAATTGACAAAATCATTCCCACTTTTTTCACCATATTTAATAGTAGCAGCACTACCAAGAGCAAAGATACAACTATTTCTTCAATTATCCAAGTAATCATAAATTTTTCTTTCACCACAAGCCTTGTGAAGTTGAATCTGTTCTCCGTAAATTCGAATAGGAAAACATCTCCAAACATTACAATCAAATTTATTATCAACTTGCCTTTCTACTCATTTGAAAAATGAAGCACATTATCTTTATAGCCTATACGTCTTTCTACAGCTTCTAATTCAGAAGCAAGTTTAGCATAACTACAAGCATTAACATCAACATATTCTTCATCTATATCACCAACTATCACATCTCTATAATAATGAGACTACAAAGCAGCACTAAGGGTCTAGTATACACCACATAACATACTGGTTATCAAGATTATACAACAATACAAAATATTTTCTTCAAAAAAGTTTTCTTCTTCAGAAAAACATATTAAATTTGCAGGTGCAATCAAAGAGGTTGCTTCAGCTTCTGCTGAAAATAATAATTAAAAAATTACTGTTATGGAAAAACAGACAATTCATTTTAATCCTCCTCTTGGAGGTCATCTACTAGAAGATATTAATATTAATAGTAATACTAATAATGCTGAGAATGAAGAAACTAGTCGTAAGACTGCTACTCATCTTAATGCTCATGCAAATACTAAAAATAACAATTTAAACAATAAACATATGGAAGGAAATATTTTATTTTATTTCACTGATGAAAGTACATTAGCTGCTCCAAAGGGTGATTTAAGGATTACTTTTACGAAAAATCCTCATGATATAGTAGACATAGAAAATCTGCTAGAGTTAAAACAACTGAATGTGATAGTAGTAAAACTAAATAAACCTATCACCGTTAAAGAAATCAATAGTTGGCTAAATCAATTTCGAAAGGTATTAAGAGAAAAAGGAATTGGTTCAAATCAAGCTCTACCAGCTCCTCATAGTATAAATGCCAAAGTTTGCAAAAATCGCATTCATGCTGACGGTACTATTGATACTGTTCGTTATGTGATGTCTATATATTTTTAATAAAAATCAATAATTATGATAACAAAAATGCCAAAATTGAAAAAGCATTCCATGGTTAGAAAATTAATGCTAGATACATTTTCGAATGCTTTTGGTACGATTATCTCACAGATAATATTTAGCATTGTTTCTTATATTTTAAAGATGGTCCTTCATTAAGGAGACACCTTTAAAATAAGAAACAACTATTCAATAACAATTATCCAAATACATTTTTTCCAAAGCGAGTTATAATATCGTCTTTATCTGCTGATGACAAGGAATCACAACGATAAAAAGTATTAAAACCAATGATTGTCACACTATTAGGAATGCCAATATTGGACAAGGATGAGCAATTCGAAAATGCGCAGCTCCCTATGCTTTTCACGCTATTAGGGATAACGATACCGGACAAGGATGTACAACCATCGAAATCTTGTTTTTCTATACTTGTCACGCTGTTAGGAATGACTATACTGGACAAGAATGTACAATTCCAAAAAGTACCTTTCCCTATGCTTGTCACACTGTTAGGAATAACAATACTTGATAAAGCTGTCATAGAAAAAGCATCATCCCCAATATATATTACACTATTTGGGATGACTATACAGGATAAGGATGTACACCCCCAAAAAGCATCATTACAAATAACCTTTGTGTTTTCCTTAATTTTATAAGAACCATCTAAACTATTAGAAACTTTCAATAACCTTCTTCCATCTCTACTATATTTTACTCCATACTCATCCTCGACAGCATTCTCCAAATCCTGTTCTGTTACTTCCGTTGAAAGATTCTCTATCTTAAGTTCTGGCTTCTTTCCCACGAATAATCTAAATGAGCACATGGCTAGAATCCACGAAGATTTCTTTCCCCAGATACTTCACAGAAGTAACATAAGGAGAATCGACACAATCCAACTCATCTGCTATCATTCGATAAGCCTCAGCTCTACCTTCTTGTTCTTCAGTAAAGCACTTCAAGGCATAGCACTTCCCTGTCTGTTCATCCTTCATTTTGAACACGACGGCAAAAGCACCACTGCTACGATATGGCTCACCATGATCATCTAGCACTGGTACCAAATGAGCCAACTCATCAAGATTGTTACTTGCATCTTGTATAGCTCTAACATATCTGATATCAAAGGATATTGCATTGACTTTTTCTGTTAATTGTTTTGCCCTCAAAGGTACTAAAGACTTGCCGTACTACCAAACCTTTAGCATTTTTTTTACCTAATTTAATATAGTGTGCTTTTTTGTACCATCCTGTAATACCTCATGAGGTCACAAAGTTAATGTTTTTCTTGCATAATAGGTTCATTATGGAGAAAAATCATACCTCCACAAGGCTTGCGGAGCCAAAAGATTTGATGCATTCCAAACAATTCAGTACTTTTGCCGAAAATTTCAAACCTTTAAAATATCATTGAAATGAAGAAGCTATTATGTATCTGCATGATTATGATGTCATGCATCAGTGCCTTCGGACAGGCAAGTGTTAGTAACGTGGCGATTCCTGAGCCTGAGTTTAATGGTGACGCATTTATCTGCAATCTATCTGCCAACACCTACGTGAAAGCAGAAAAGGCTATCGGACAGATGAAGACCAAAGACCAATTCTGGGGACCAGAGAGAAAGCTTTACGTAAAACCTAGCAAATCTTCCGTGAGAGTGAAAAAAGGACATATCCAGTTTGTTATCAGAGTGCCCAACATCAACGATGATCCTTATTCATTTATCAAGATTTCTAAGTTTGCCACAGGCTCAACTCGCAAAATTTCCCTTGCTAGACAGAATGAACTTTCAGGTAAAGTAACATATGGCGGCAAGAACAAGCAAGAGTTGTTCTTCGAGGCAAAGAAATACGGCACCTCCTCTCTTCTAATAGATGCCGACATCGAAAAGCCTGGTGAATACTGTATCATGATTAGCAACCCAAACAGAGTGGACGGCAAGATTCCTGTATCCTGCTTTGGTGTAGATGAATAAAAACAATCCTCCTTGTTGCGATGTGCTACAAGGAGGATTTCTCGTTTTATTTCCACTCCACAAGCTTTCTATCCAATGGTATCTTTTTAGGTTCGCCACGATTGCCATCAATGAAATAACTCCCGGCTAGACTTTCATCAAACTGGAGAGTGAAGGCTTGGCGGATACGGGCAC
>ENA-OOWN01001306-OOWN01001306.1-human-gut-metagenome-genome-assembly--contig:-NODE-1306-length-18726-cov-3.981736_pt1 | contig 18726 bp, 12 predicted proteins | sample MGYA00241406_ERZ501319 | MGnify/ENA primary metagenome ERZ501319 (study PRJEB25962, sample SAMEA2042734) | human gut metagenome | biome: human gut; feature: human-associated habitat; material: faeces... | reverse complement strand
GCTGTTGTTTATATAGCAAAGGTAAGAATTTTAGAGCAAATCACAACATATATTAATATTATGAGTAAAAAGGATAGCTGTTGTTTATATAGCAAAGGTAAGAATTTTAGAGCAAATCACAACAAGAGACGACTGATACAGGTTCCCGTGATGGCTGTTGTTTATATAGCAAAGGTAAGAATTTTAGAGCAAATCACAACAGCGTGGAAGTGAGTTAAGAATATCACGTAGCTGTTGTTTATATAGCAAAGGTAAGAATTTTAGAGCAAATCACAACTCGTCTTAAGGTTGAGTCTCATAAAATGTTGCTGTTGTTTATATAGCAAAGGTAAGAATTTTAGAGCAAATCACAACTATTGGTGCGACAAGGAGCGAAGCGACCAGCTGTTGTTTATATAGCAAAGGTAAGAATTTTAGAGCAAATCACAACGAGCCGTCAACAGGTTGATTAACAACATGAGCTGTTGTTTATATAGCAAAGGTAAGAATTTTAGAGCAAATCACAACACGAGCTAACATCTTATCTCTGGTTGACAGCTGTTGTTTATATAGCAAAGGTAAGAATTTTAGAGCAAATCACAACAAAATGCTGGCGTACGTACTGGACACTTGTGCTGTTGTTTATATAGCAAAGGTAAGAATTTTAGAGCAAATCACAACATATATTATATTTAGCAACATCCTTACTATGCTGTTGTTTATATAGCAAAGGTAAGAATTTTAGAGCAAATCACAACTATGGCCAGCATATTCCGCATTACCATAAGCTGTTGTTTATATAGCAAAGGTAAGAATTTTAGAGCAAATCACAACTTGCAGTTCTTATCTATGTGTTTCTTCTAAGCTGTTGTTTATATAGCAAAGGTAAGAATTTTAGAGCAAATCACAACGGGTTTTTTTGGAATTGGTGACGCTATATCGCTGTTGTTTATATAGCAAAGGTAAGAATTTTAGAGCAAATCACAACAATAGGAAGAATATTGCCAATAAATGAACGCTGTTGTTTATATAGCAAAGGTAAGAATTTTAGAGCAAATCACAACACGTTCTCATTCATGGATGCAGACCTCTGCGCTGTTGTTTATATAGCAAAGGTAAGAATTTTAGAGCAAATCACAACTAATTGTCACGATGCAAATATAATATAATGCTGTTGTTTATATAGCAAAGGTAAGAATTTTAGAGCAAATCACAACTTACCTTGATTCTCAAACTAAGTTGGTGTCGCTGTTGTTTATATAGCAAAGGTAAGAATTTTAGAGCAAATCACAACGCCCTATCTGATAAGATTGATGAAGATAGAGCTGTTGTTTATATAGCAAAGGTAAGAATTTTAGAGCAAATCACAACGAGTTTTACAAAATACTTAAATCCTGTCAAGCTGTTGTTTATATAGCAAAGGTAAGAATTTTAGAGCAAATCACAACTATATCGGCTGATGATGATAATAACGACGGCTGTTGTTTATATAGCAAAGGTAAGAATTTTAGAGCAAATCACAACTGAGGCATCTATGGATGCTGATAAACTGCTGCTGTTGTTTATATAGCAAAGGTAAGAATTTTAGAGCAAATCACAACTTGCAGAAGGAAGGCTTACGCGCTGCTGGCGCTGTTGTTTATATAGCAAAGGTAAGAATTTTAGAGCAAATCACAACTACCCTGCCATTTGTGAAAACCGCAGGGGCGCTGTTGTTTATATAGCAAAGGTAAGAATTTTAGAGCAAATCACAACACAATAATACTTCGCTTCCTTTTGGTGTTGCTGTTGTTTATATAGCAAAGGTAAGAATTTTAGAGCAAATCACAACATTATCGGCATCCTCTGTCCACTTCGGCTTGCTGTTGTTTATATAGCAAAGGTAAGAATTTTAGAGCAAATCACAACAAACTTCGTCGTGCTAATTGGGAAAAGGACGCTGTTGTTTATATAGCAAAGGTAAGAATTTTAGAGCAAATCACAACAGGATGAAAATCAATAACACCAGAGTGTTCGCTGTTGTTTATATAGCAAAGGTAAGAATTTTAGAGCAAATCACAACATATCATCGAATCGTTCAGATGGCTCGGCAGCTGTTGTTTATATAGCAAAGGTAAGAATTTTAGAGCAAATCACAACTTACACAAACAAATATCGTTGGTTAGGCAAGCTGTTGTTTATATAGCAAAGGTAAGAATTTTAGAGCAAATCACAACAAGTAATGAAACAAATTTACAAGTCTATGAGCTGTTGTTTATATAGCAAAGGTAAGAATTTTAGAGCAAATCACAACAATCTTGATGCATCTACTGCAAAGACACGTGCTGTTGTTTATATAGCAAAGGTAAGAATTTTAGAGCAAATCACAACAGGCCTTGGCGGTTCGTGTGAAATCCTGCTGCTGTTGTTTATATAGCAAAGGTAAGAATTTTAGAGCAAATCACAACAAGCGATAACGATATACTGCGATGGCAAAGGCTGTTGTTTATATAGCAAAGGTAAGAATTTTAGAGCAAATCACAACAGGCAACCATAGAATATCATAAGAATCTTGCTGTTGTTTATATAGCAAAGGTAAGAATTTTAGAGCAAATCACAACGGCACCGGACAGCAATGCAATTCAGTGGTCGCTGTTGTTTATATAGCAAAGGTAAGAATTTTAGAGCAAATCACAACATAATACATATTCTGATGATTTAGCATCCGCTGTTGTTTATATAGCAAAGGTAAGAATTTTAGAGCAAATCACAACTAACGGGAATATGGGAGTACAAACTGGCTCGCTGTTGTTTATATAGCAAAGGTAAGAATTTTAGAGCAAATCACAACATGCAGGCACGTCAAACAAATTGGTTTACCGCTGTTGTTTATATAGCAAAGGTAAGAATTTTAGAGCAAATCACAACAAGCGATAACGATATACTGCGATGGCAAAGGCTGTTGTTTATATAGCAAAGGTAAGAATTTTAGAGCAAATCACAACGTAGCGGCCTTTGAGGTCATCGCAGATGTCGCTGTTGTTTATATAGCAAAGGTAAGAATTTTAGAGCAAATCACAACTGAGTGATAAAGCTAGACAGCAGTATAATGCTGTTGTTTATATAGCAAAGGTAAGAATTTTAGAGCAAATCACAACAAGGTGGTCCCTTGCATTACTAAACGCCGTGCTGTTGTTTATATAGCAAAGGTAAGAATTTTAGAGCAAATCACAACAGTATGATACAGAATAACAATATAAGCGTGCTGTTGTTTATATAGCAAAGGTAAGAATTTTAGAGCAAATCACAACTCAATATACAAACTATCACCACTCGTCCAGCTGTTGTTTATATAGCAAAGGTAAGAATTTTAGAGCAAATCACAACCTCCGCTCGCCGTCTATCATGACGTCTTATGCTGTTGTTTATATAGCAAAGGTAAGAATTTTAGAGCAAATCACAACATATCAATATATATGATAGTTCTACATTTGCTGTTGTTTATATAGCAAAGGTAAGAATTTTAGAGCAAATCACAACAAGATAACCGAAAAAGTGACTATTTACATGCTGTTGCTTATATCGCAAAGTTAATAATTTTCAAAGCAAATGCCCATAATCAATCCCGATTATTTTTATTCTGAAAAACAATCGGACAATATTTTCTGATCAACTTATTTCGTGTCACTTCTCCATTCTGTTGGGCTCTGTTTTTCTATTTCGCGAATAGTGTTTGTCAAAAGTCTTACTTTTCATATTGCGTGAATATACGGTTATGAGGGAGAAAAGCATTGTTCCGCATCATTCCAATCGCTACGCGTTCAGGCCTGTTTCTGCCGACAGTTCCGGTTTCGTGTGCCTATGCTTTATGGATCGGTAGGCAAGTTTTTGCCACATTATTATATATGATGCGTCGTTTTATTATATGAGTTGCATTGCTTTCGCCCCTTCCATGCCCGCTACTTGTATTTCGATTGTTGCCATTATCGCTCCGCAATAGGTTTTATTATGCGCCCGGCAGTTATTATTCCTGTCGTTCGTAATTGTGCAGTCCGTCCGTACACGTCCGGCTCATGGCCGTTCCATCCACCGTATTATGGTCTCAGGAGAGCATTCCGCAGTTGTCGGTTTTATATCATATTACGATGAATAATTTATTATTATACAGTCATTATGCGTAATCTGACACTGACGATATGCGGTTTATGTCACTTTTTATATATCCGACTGCCGTACCGTTTTATGCTGCGTGCCACTGCGAAGACGGCTTTTTGCCGGCGTATCGCGCCTGTTTTATGCGTATTGTGACACTTTCGGGAGCGGTTCACACATTAATATATGACTTTCTGTATGGCCTTTTCAGTGTTGTATCAAAATGCGAATGTTTTCAGTCAAAAAATATATCTGCATTACTGTATGTTATTACTATATTTGCCATGTCAAAAAAAGTCTAAACTATTAATAACCGGATGAGCAACAAGAAAGAGTGTTTCTTCGCAATCGACCTCGGAGCAACGAGTGGCCGTACCATAATAGGCAGTTTCCAATCATCGGGACTGGAGCTGGAGGAGGTGAACCGTTTTCCAAACCATCTCATTGAGAACGGCGGACGCTTCTATTGGGACATATACGAGCTGTTCCGCAATATTGTCGAGGGGTTGAGGCTGGTTGCTCGCCGTGACGACTGTGAGATATGCTCCATAGGCGTTGACACGTGGGGCGTTGATTTCGTGTGTGTGGGCAGCGACGGAGCTTTCCTGCGCCTTCCGCGTGCCTATCGCGACCCGTTCACCGCGGGTGCAGCCGAGCGTTTCTTCGCTTCGGTCCCACGCGAGACGGTTTACAGACAGACCGGCATACAGGTGATGGACTTCAATACTCTGTTCCAGCTCGATGCCATGCGCCGCTCGTCAGACAGTGCGCTGGCTGCCGCTGACAGATTGTTGTTCATGCCCGATGCTATGACATATATGCTTACGGGCGAGATGGTGACCGAATATACCATTGCCTCCACGTCGCAGTTGCTCAATGCATCCACCCGACGGTTTGAGCCTTCGCTGCTCGCTGCTGTCGGACTGACGGAGGACAGTTTCGGACGTTTCGTCCTTCCCGGCCGGCAGGTGGGCGTGCTCACGCCCGAGGTGCAGCGCCAGACAGGGCTCGGCCCCGTGCCTGTGATAGCCGTTGCCGGTCATGACACAGGTTCAGCCGTGGCTGCCGTACCAGCACAAAACGAAAGATTCGCTTATCTGAGTTCCGGTACGTGGAGCCTGATGGGAATTGAAGTGAAAGATGCCATTATAAATAAGGAAAGCTTTGAACAGAACTTCACCAATGAAGGAGGTGTGGAAGGAACTACCCGGTTCCTGAAAAACATCTGTGGCATGTGGCTGCTCGAGCGCTGCCGCAAGGAATGGGGCGACGACGCTCCGGCCGACTATCCTACGCTAATCCGCGAGGCCATGAGCACCAAACCGTTCCAAAGCATGATAACACCAGACAACGAGATGTTCGCCAACCCGACCGACATGCAGCAGGCTATAAACGACTACTGCCGCCAGACAGGCCAGCACGTGCCCACGGGATACGCCGAGACTTGCCGCTGCATATTCGAAAGCCTTGCCCTGCGCTACCGCCAAGTGGCCGGCTGGCTGAAGGAAATGGCGCCGTTCGGCATCGACACGCTGCACATCATCGGCGGAGGCTCGAAGAACGACTACCTCAACCAGTTCACTGCCAACGCCACCGGACTGACAGTTCTCGCCGGGCCGCAGGAGTGCACCGCGCTTGGCAACATCATGCTGCAGGCCAAGGCGGCTGGTGCCGTTGACGGCATATTCGACATGCGCCAGATCATCGCCGACAGCGTTACGCCAAAACGCTTCGAACCGCAAGACAAAGCCGTATGGGACGAGGCATACGAACGCTTCAAAGAACTGAAATAACATAAACAACTTAAACGAAACATAACTTTTAACCTTATAACAAATGAAAGAAGAATTAATAAAAAGAGCTTATGAGACGGCCAAAGAGCGTTATGCCGAGATTGGCGTCGACACAGAGAAAGTATTGGCACAAATGCAGGACTTCCATCTGAGCCTGCACTGCTGGCAGACAGACGACGTTATCGGCTTCGAGAACCTCACGGGGTCGCTCAGCGGCGGCATAGCAACCACAGGCAACTATCCCGGACGCGCCCGCAACATCGACGAAGTGCGCGCCGACATCGTTAAGGCAAAGAGCCTCATCCCGGGCACCCACCGCCTCAACCTGCATGAAATATACGGAGATTTCAAGGGAAAGGCCGTAGACCGCGACGAAGTTACTCCCGAATACTTCCAAAGCTGGATTGAGTGGGCGAAGGAAAACAACATGAAGCTCGACTTCAACTCAACCTCGTTCTCCCATCCTAAGAGCGGAAGCCTCACCCTCTCGAACCCCGACGACGGCATACGCCGCTTCTGGATTGAGCACACAAAGCGTTGCCGCGAAATATCAGAGGCCATGGGCAAGGCCCAGGGCGACCCTTGCATAATGAACCTTTGGGTGCACGACGGCAGCAAAGACCTTACCGTTTGCAAGCTGAAATACCGCGAACTGCTGAAGAACTCGCTTGACGAGATATTCCAGACGAAGTATGACAACATGAAGGATTGCATCGAGAGCAAGGTGTTCGGCATCGGACTGGAAAGTTACACAGTAGGCTCAAACGACTTCTACACGGCCTACGCCGCGCAGAACAACAAGATGATAACCCTCGACACAGGCCACTTCCACCCGACGGAGAGCGTAGCCGACAAGGTATCAGCTATGCTGCTGTTCGTTCCCGAGCTGATGCTGCACGTAAGCCGCCCCGTGCGTTGGGACTCCGACCACGTGACAATAATGGACGACCCGACGCTCGACCTCTTCCAAGAAATCGTGCGCGCCGGCGCTCTCGACCGCGTTCATTACGGCCTTGATTACTTCGACGCTTCAATCAACCGCATCGGCGCATACGTGATAGGCAGCCGCGCAGCGCAGAAGTGCATGCTCCGCGCACTGCTCGAGCCGCTCGCAACGCTCCGCAAATACGAGGCCGAGGACAAGGGCTTCGAGCGTCTCGCGCTGCTTGAGGAGGAAAAGGCGTTGCCTTGGAACGCCGTTTACGACGAGTTCTGCCTGCGCAACAACGTGCCGGTAGGCCAAGACTTCATCGCCGAAGTAGAGCAATACGAGAAAGACGTAACGTCAAAGAGATAATACTTTTTAACTGACAAGCAAACAAGTGACAAGCAGGCAAGGCGGTTTACCTTGTCTGCGGCACAAAGACACCGGCCGTCATCTTGTTTGCTTGTCTGCTTGTTACTTGTCACATTCATATCTATGGAAATAATAATCGGACTTTTAATCATAGCCATAGGCGCTTTCTGCCAGTCGAGCTGCTACGTGCCGATAAACAAGATAAAGGCTTGGAGCTGGGAGTCTTACTGGCTGGTGCAGGGCGTTTTCGCGTGGCTGGTGTTCCCGCTGCTGGGCGCCATGCTCGCCGTTCCCGGCGGACACAACCTAATGGAACTGTACACGGCCGACCCTGAGGTGTCGCTGCTCACGATGTTCTTCGGCGTGCTGTGGGGCGTGGGCGGCCTTACGTTCGGCCTGTCGATGCGCTACCTTGGCGTGGCTTTAGGCCAAAGCATCGCCTTAGGAACATGCGCCGGACTGGGAACGATACTCACACCCGTGTTCACAGGCAACACCCAAGACCTTACCACGCCGGTAGTAGTAGGCGTAGTGGTGACACTTTTAGGCATCGCCATTATAGGACTGGCGGGCAGCATGAAGTCGAAATCGCTCAGCGAGGAGGAAAAGAAGAAAGCCGTAAAAGACTTCAACTTCACAAAAGGCATCATAGTGGCCCTGCTGGCGGGATTCATGAGCGCATGTTTCAACATCGGGCTGGGCTTCGGCGAGCACTTGAATTTCGGCGAAGCCACCGACCCCATGTTCAGGACCCTGCCCGCAACGCTGCTCGTAACGATTGGAGGCTTCGTCACGAACGCCGTGTACTGTTTCTACCAGAACGGCAAGAACAACACGTGGAAGGACTACTCGCAGACGCGGCTCTACGCCAACAACATCATGTTCTGCGCCTTGGCTGGCCTGCTTTGGTACAGCCAGTTCTTCGGATTGAGCCTCGGCAAGGGCTTCCTTACCGGCTCTACGGTGCTCCTGACATTCTCGTGGTGCATACTTATGGCACTCAACGTGACGTTCAGCAACGTATGGGGAATAATCCTGAAAGAATGGAAGGGATGCTCGAAGCAGACGATAGCCGTGCTCATTGCCGGCCTCGTGGTGCTTATTGTGTCGTCGTTCCTGCCGCAACTCATGAAGTGACGGCAATTTTTTAATACGTTGAAACGGTGCGGCATCCGGTCGGATGCCGCACCGTTTTCCTTTTCCAGCATTACGCCACGGCGCAATTCACAAGCCCGGCCCTGCGCTTACGGATAAGAAAAAACGGAATCCGGATATTTCACAACATCCGGATTCCGCGTCAAAAAGACTCTTAAAATAATTTGATCTGAGAATGATAAGATTTATTATATGATATTGTTGCTTTGATTTCCCATTGTTTTATTTCGGCAGGTGGAAAGCCTTTGTCATCTCGGCCATCTGCTCGTCGCTCATGCCTTCGGGTTCCTCGCCCATGTTCTTGGCCGCGATGTATATCAAGGCGCTCTTGTTCAGCACGTCCACTTGGTCGAAAGCCTGCATTATGTCGGTGTCAATGGCGAACACGCCGTGCTTCTCCCACATGGCAACGTCGTAATCGTCGAGCTGCCTTACAGTCTCCTCGGCCAGCTTGACGCTGCTCGGCAGTTCGTAAGGTATTATGCCTAAGCCGCGCGGGCAGAACGCCTTAGTCTCGGGTATCATGCTCCACAAGAGCTTCGTGAGCACGTCCTTGCCCAAGAACTTGCGTATATGCGTCATGGCCACAAGCTCTATCGGATGGGTATGCAGCGACGCGCGGTACGGCGAGCCTTTCTCTATAAGATGGTCGTGCACCATGAGGTGTGACGGAAGTTCGCTCGTAGGGTTCACCGGATTGTCGGCAATGATTACGTAGCTAGCGCAGTCGTCAAGTATCCTTATCACGCTTCCGTTGTCCATAGGCCAGCGCGCGAGGTCGCGCATACGGCGGTTGGTACCCTTGCAGAAAAAGTAAGCGCCTTTCAAATGCGGCAGCGTTACGCCTATTTGCTTCACTTCGCTTATCGCAGGCATCTGCCTTATTTCGTCGTCAACAAGCTCTGTCACGTTCACGGTTATGTTGCCGCCGTTGCGCTCGGCCCAACCTTTTTGCCAAAGGTAGCCGGCCACTTCTGCAACTTTGTCGATTTCACGTTTCAACGCAGGACGTCCTTCGAGTATACTTTTCATAATGTCAGATTTTATTACTTTGCAAAGATAATGAAAAATACCGTGCTGTGTGCTTTGCGTTTTGACTTTCAAACTTTGTTTTTTGATATAAATACCGCCTGTATATATAATATAAGGTGGATTTTCAACCGCCACGCGATTACCAAGAGACCGAAAACTGTAAGCGCAACGCACAGTTCCAGTTACGGTATACGCCATAAGTCACCAGTCAAGAGAAGAATCATAAGCAAACGACAGCGGTTTAATTACAATCCAAAAGGCCGTCTTTCAGGCAACGAAAGACGGCCTTTCATCGTGCAATACATGGCCTTTCATAAGGCGAAAGGCCACATATCGCATCCCCTCCGGCCACCGTCAACATGACTGACGGCTAGCCGGCAACATACAAAAAGCGTGATTTGCAAAGTCGAGTTTACAAAATATAACATTTGGAAGGCGCATTTTCTTGTAAAACAAACATTTATTATCGAGAATAATCGTTAATTTTGCACGCTGAAAACAACTAATCTTTAAACAATAACAAATGTCAACACTAACTCTAACAATTGTCGTAGTATTCATTATCGGATACTTGTGCATCGCCTTGGAGACATGGACCAAGGTGAACAAAGCGGCGGTGGCGTTGCTCATGCTTGTCGCCTGCTGGACTCTCTACATGTTCGATCCGGGAAACTTCACCGCCGGACTGTCGCCCGACCAAATAGCCGCCGAGGCCAGCGCGGCCATTGAAGGCCATCTGGGAAGCACCGCCACGACGCTGTTCTTCCTTATGGGCGCGATGACTATAGTAGAGACCGTCGACCAGAACGGCGGCTTCAACTTCGTGCGCGACATGATGAAGACAAAGAGCAAGAGGGCGCTGCTGTGGCGCATCACAATCATGACGTTCTTCCTCTCGGCCATCCTAGACAACATGACAACCGCAATCGTCATGGTGATGATTCTGCGCAAGCTGATCGACGACCGCAAGGACCGCCTCATCTACGCCTCGCTCATCATCATCGCGGCCAACTCCGGTGGCGCGTTCTCGCCCATCGGCGACGTCACCACGATAATGCTTTGGAACAAGAGCCTCATCACCGCGGCCGGCGTAATCAAGGAACTGTTCATCCCTTCCGTCATATCAGTAGTAATACCGGCCTACATACTGTCGCTGCATCTTAAAGGCAACGTAGCCGCAACGGCCGACCTAGGCACGGCAACAGTAACCGACGACTTCACCGACCGCCAACGCAAGACGGTGTTCTGGGTAGGAGTGGGCGGCCTAATCTTCGTGCCTATCTTCAAGTCTATAACCCACCTGCCCCCGTTCGTAGGCATACTGCTCGTGCTCGGCGTGCTTTGGACAGTTACGGAAATATTCTACCGCCACCTGCCTGAAGGCGGCGAGAACATCGGTACGCAAAAGCGCATAACCAATATCATCTCGCGCATCGACATGGGCACGATCCTCTTCTTCCTCGGTATACTCATGGCCGTATCGTGCCTGCAGCAAATCGGCGTGCTGGCCGCTCTCGGCGAGGGCCTCAACACCACGTTCGACGGCAACCACTACCTAGTGACCGGCCTTATCGGTGTACTCTCGAGCATCGTCGACAACGTGCCCCTCGTAGCCGGATGCATGGGCATGTATCCAATGGCCGAGGTCGGCGACATGGCTCAGGACGGCATCTTCTGGCAGCTGTTGGCTTACTGCGCAGGCGTAGGAGGCTCGATGCTCATAATCGGCTCGGCTGCAGGCGTTGTGGTAATGGGTCTCGAAAAGATTACATTCGGCTGGTACATGAAACGCATCACATGGATTGCCTTCATCGGATATATCGCCGGAATACTGGCATACTGGGTTGAAAAATCAGTAATCGGACTGTAATTTAAACGAAAAAGGAAAAGCGAAAAGTGAAAAATCCGTTTGTTTTCAAACCTTTATCAGGTAACGGATTTTTCACTTTTCGCTTTTCCTTTTTCACTTATTCTTATCTCGTCTTCGACCTGTATTCGCTCGGCTTGCAGCCGATTTTATTCTTAAACTTACTCGAAAAATAATCAGGCGAGTCGAAATTAAGACGGTAAGCTATTTCCTTAATGCTCATGTCGGTTGACGAAAGCAGCTCTTTGGCGCGCTGCAACTTGAGGTCTTGCTGGTAGAAAGCCGGTGAAAGACCGGTATATTCCTTAAATAACTTGCGGAAGTTGGAATAGCTCGAGCCTAACTCGGCAGCTATTTCCTGTACCGTTATCTTCTCCTCCACGCCCTCGCGGATGCGCAGGCGGGCCTTATTTATCATATCGACATATCCCCCCTTGCGGCTAAGTTCCATGGCACGCTCGAGCGAATACATGTGACCTATCAAGTTGTTGACAATCCCGGCAAGTATCTGCTGGCAATGTACAGGCTCCTCCTTGGCGGTCTGTAAAGCCGAATTGTACAAGTAAACGATGTCATTGCTGAAGCCTACGTGGTAAACCGGCTTCTCTGGCGACAGGAAGTTGTACTTCACGCGGTCGTCCATGTTGCGTCCCTTGTAACCTATCCAATAACTCTTCCATGTCATTCCCGGCAGCGGATAATACGTATGCCACTCTCCGGGGAACAGGAGGAATATGTCACCTGCCTTTATCGGAACTTCCTTTACGTGCTTCGACGAGAACACGCCCTCGCCTTCAACCAAATAAAGCATCTGGTATTCGCCAAGAATACGCCCTCGGCTGGTATCGAAAAAATATCCGTCGCCATGCCCTTTGGTTGGGTATGGCTCGTCAGGGCCTACTTCGTCATATCCTACAGTGTTGACTACAAGGCCCCATTGGGCGTCACGATCGTTCGCAACCAAATACTTGCTGTCTTGCATAATAGTATCTTGTGTTTTTATAGTTGTCACTGATTCACGGCATATTGCAGGTGTTTCATGGTGTGTCCGCCCCACGAATTGTCGCCGACATACCTGAAACCGACACGCTCATAGAGTTTCTCGGCTTTCGGGTTGCCGGTATCTACAAGCAGTCCTACAGCCGGCAGGCCAAGCGTCTTGGCTTTTTCAACCGTGGCGTTAAGCAACTGCGTGGCAATGCCCCGCCCTCTACAGCTTTCTGGCACGGCTATGCTGTCAATGTAAAGTTCGCCTTCCGAGGTCTCGTCGGGCATGGAGCTGAAATCTCGGCCGAAATTCTCATTAGCCGCATCGACAAACGCTTTGCGCAGTTCATGCAGCTTGCCGCCGTCATACGATACGCAGATACCGCACAAGCGGCCGTCTTCGTCGATTGCGACAAGGGTGTTACGATAGCTGTATTGTGAGTTTTCCGACAGCACCAAAGATGTCATCACGCGCTCGAAGTCGTCCAGCGTGTGGTCAGGCCCGGTGAAATAGCGGCAACAGTCATAATTCATTGCCTGCATTATAAGCCTTGCTATCGACAACGCCTGAAAGTCTTGAGCTGTTTGAATTTCCATGATTAAGTCTTATTTAATGGGTTCTTAATATTTAACGAGGCCGTACATAATATGTACCCGACAACAGGCAACACATGCATCGGCCCTGATTATAAACTACGAAAACAGCAGCCGACGGACCAATATCACGTCCCGCCGCAGCCGTTTGAGGTGTCAATGTATGCAAAGATTACGCAAACCGGCGGAATGAAAAAGGCTGTATTCACTTCGCCGAGTGCAATTTACTTTCTGCAAAGATAATAAAAATAAGGCAAAGCCCCAAGATATTAAAATTTTGATAAATGTTTTTAAGGAATTAACACACTGCCGCCCTGAAAGCGGCCTAGTATTACGAAAGCTGCCTTCAGGGCGGTATATGGTGCAAAATCAACGTTCTTACTTGAGCGTAACGAGCACTTTGTCGATGCGCGCGCCGTCCATGTCCACTATTTCAAAGTTGAAACAGTTCCATTCAGTGCGCTCGCCAGCCTGCGGGATGTGTTTCAGTTGCTCTATTATAAGCCCCGCGAGAGTGTTGTAATCCTGCTGTTCGCTGTCGTAAAGGTCTTCCCTGTCAAAGTAGGAAAGGAAGTCGTAGAACGAGCACTGGCCGTCGACAAGCCAGCTTTCCGAGCCTTCGCGCTTCACGATCTCAGGGTCGTTGTTCACTTCGTCGATTGTGCCTACAAGCCCTTCGAGTATGTCACGCAGGGTGACAATGCCTTGGAAACTGCCGAACTCGTCGCAAATGAACGCCTGCGTAAGGCGTTTTTCTTTCATCTGCTCAAGAGCCTTGTAAACGCTCATGTTCTCGTAGAAGTAAACGGCGGGATGCATCAGCGACTTCAGGTTGACCGTTTCGCCGCCAAGGCGGAATATCAAATCCTTGAGCAGCACTACCCCGAGGATGTTGTCTATGCCGCGGTCTATTAGCGGATAAGCCTCGTACAGGTTCTCGTCAAGCACTTGTTTTATCTCGTCGTTGGTCATGCTGACATCAAGCGTGACTACATCTGAGCGGTGGGTCATTATGGAATCGACTGTCAGGTCGCCGAGCATGAACACTCGCTCGACGATGTCCTGCTCAACCTCCTGCACTTCGCCGTCTTCCTTGCCCTCCTGAACTATCGACTTGATGTCTTCCTCCGTAACCTTAGTCTCTGCGTCCTTGACTCCAAGAAGGTTTACCACTGCCTCGGTGCTCTTTGACAAAATCCATACGAAAGGCCCGGCGATAACCGACAACACGTACATCGGGCGGGCGATGACCTTGGATACACGCTCGGCCACGCTCATGCCGATGCGCTTCGGCACCAGCTCGCCGAAGATAATGGTCAAATAAGTTACGATGATTACAATCAGTCCCTGAGCCAGCGGGTAAGCCCAACGCTCGGCCATGCCGAGACTCTCGAACACGTCGGAAAACTTGCCCGACAATGACGCTCCTGAATAAATACCTGTCAAAATGCCTATAAGCGTGATGCCTATCTGCACTGTTGAAAGGAAACGGTCGGGGTCGTTGGCAAGGCGCAAGGCCGTCTTCGCTCCCTTGCTTCCCTTCTTTTCGTCGTTTGATAAAGTAGTTTTTCTCGCTTGTATCACTGCTATCTCTGACATGGCGAATATGCCGTTGAGTAAGATCAATAGCAGGATTATAAAAATTTCATCCATTAATGGTTACACGTCTTGTTTCCGCTGCAAAGATAGTGCAAGTATAGTTAAATACAAAATAAATATGAGAGAAACAAACATTTATTTTTATTTACATAACGGAATATGCCGTAATAAAACACCGATGCTGACGCATAAAAAAACGAAAGGCGGCCTTTCGCATTGCAAAAGGCCACCTTTCACAAGCTAAAAGGCCGTCTTTTGCGCGCCAAAAGACGGCCTTTTATAAGCCATTGGTAATCAACATGTTACACAACCGGCGCAAAAGGCCGTGCCCGGTGCTATTTTTTCAGCGTGAAATCAAACCGCAATCCGCCCGTAATGTTGTTGTTCACGGTTATCGTACCGCCGTGCAACAGTACTGAATTTTTCACGATCGCAAGGCCAAGACCTGTGCCGCCCATCTTGCGGCTGCGGCCTTTGTCAACCCGGTAGAACCTCTCAAACAGGCGGGGCAGATGCTCGTAAGGCACGCCTACGCCGTTGTCGCTGAACGTAAAGTGCCAACAGTCGCCCTCCGGCGACGCCGAAAGCGTAATCGTAGTGCCGTCGCCGGCGTAGGCTATGGCGTTGTCGGTAAGGTTGCGGAACACGCTGTATAGCAGCGACTGGTTGCCGCGCACGACGACACCCTGCGGCAAACGGTTGTCAAACGTCATCTTGCGCCCTGACAGTTGCAGGTTGGTGTCTTTAACGATATTGCCCACCATCGCATTGATGTCCACCATCTCAAAGTCCACCATGTCCGGAGCGTCGTCAAGACGGTTAAGCGTCGATATGTCGTGCAACAGCGAGGCAAGCCGTTGCGACTGGGCGTAACACCGCTCGAGGAACTGCTGCTTTGTGGCATCGTTTATGTTTGGATTCTCCAATACGGTTTCAAGATAGCCCTGTATGCTGGCCACGGGTGTCTTCAACTCATGGGCGATGTTCTGCGTAAGCTGCCGCTTCAGCACGTTCTGCTCCTCTTTCGTGCGTTGCAAACGCTTGTATATCTTTATTATACGCTCGGCTATCTCGCCCAGTTCGTCGCCCGGGAACCCTACAAGGTCTTCCGTGTCAAGACTTTCGTTATGGTCGGCGCGGCTTGCGAAAAGGCGCAGTTTCGTTATATTGTCGCCGAGACGGCTTACAAACCTGTACAATATAAGCACGAGGATGAGCATCGCCACTAGCGAGAACCACAGGTAATGCTGGTCGGCCTTGAGCACTTGGGCCAGGCTGGTGTCGTAAGGCAGCGCGCTACGTACAACGAGATCGAACTCTGGCACATACGTGGCCGAATAGAAATATGTATGTTTCGTTGTAGCGCTGAACCGGCTGAAGTCGTAACCGCTGCCGCCGGAGAAAGCCTCGCGCACTTCTTCCCTGTTCCTATGGCTGCCCATTTTGGCATAATCTTTACGCAGATTGTCATACACAACCCGGCCGTCACGCGCGATAAGCGTCACCCTAAGGCCGTGCATGTGGTGGTTCTTGACATACCGGTCTATCGTTTCTTCAGAATGATTGCCTATGTATTCAAGCGTTTCTATCATTCTGGAATTATAGTCCTGAAGCCTCGCGTTGAGCGAAGTTATCTTATACTCACGCTCGCGTGCATGCTGAAAAATGATGAACGCCGAGGCAAACACGATAAATACGGCCAGCACGCTGACATAAAGGCGGGTGCCTACTGAGGTTCTGAACATTGTATTTGGATATTTAATACCCACCCCTATCCCTCCCGAGGGGAGGGAGGCCGATTACCTGATGCTGATGTCAGGATTTAAATGAGGTATATCAAGCTCCCTCCCTCAGGGATGGTAAGAGCGGGTGTTTGCTGTATATTGTTTCCTATGCGTCGAAGTAATAGCCGAAACCAAGGCGCGTGACGATACACTTGGAGAACTTGCCTATCTTCTTGCGGAGCCGTGTTATGTTGACATCCACGGTGCGGTCGAGCACGAGCACGTCCTTCGGCCAAATGCGGTCGATAAGCTCTTGGCGTGAGAACACGCGCCCCTTCTCGTCAAGAAGCAGATGAAGTATCTCGAACTCAGTCTTCGTAAACGGCACGTCCTCACCGTCGATGCTTACCGTTTTCTTGTCAAGGTTCAGCTCAAGCCCCTGATAGCTCAACACGTTCGACTGCTGCACGCCGTCCCTGTCGGCAGTACGGCGCAACACGGCACGTATCCTTACAAGCACCTCACGTATGGAAAACGGCTTTGAGATGTAGTCGTCGGCCCCGAGATTGAAGCCCGTCACGGTGTCGTTCTCCGTATCGCGGGCCGTCAGGAACACCACGGGGATGTCCTTCGTCGCCGGGTCCGCCTTCAGTTTCTTGGCCATAGCGAAGCCCGACATGCCTCCCATCATAACGTCAAGCAGCAGCAAATCAAAGTCCGCGATGTCCATTTTCAAGGCATCTTCAGCTGAATTTGCAGTCTCGACGACATAGCCGTCAGTCTCAAGATTGAACTTCAAGATCTCGCACAAGTCCTGCTCGTCGTCAACAACCAATATCCGATAATTATTGTCCATAAGTCTACTTATTTATTTATCAGTTGCAAAAGTAGCGACTTATATATTCATATCTATTACAACGATATTACAATACGGTTACGTAAAGGATGAAAACGGGCAACGGCCTCTTTTCTTTCGACATACGCCATCATACCGGCGGCACAGGCGTATCATTCCCCGTCATCCACTGTTAGTTTTTTCTTCTTGGAATTTTCCTTTGCTCCCATGTCCACCAGTTTCATCGCCGAGCCGACGAAACCGCGCCGGCCGTTCATAGCCGTGCGCGCATCGTCAAACGAGCCGCGCACTTTTTCTATGTCGTCACCTATTTTATTAAAGCGCTCTACAAACGTCTGCACACGCTCCACGAGTGTCGAAGCGATGCCGAACACCTGTTCCTGATTGTCGGCCTGCCGCTTCTGAATCCACGCTATCTGCAAAAGGCGGAGCAGGGAGAACAGGTTTTGCTCGCCTGTGATAATCACGTTGCGCTCGAAAGCATAGTTCCAAAGCGATGCGTCGGCCGAAACGGCCAGCTGCATGGCCGCCTCCTGCGGCACGAACATTATCACGAAATCGAGCGTGGTGCCGCCTTCCATAGAGTACTTACCGTAACTTTTCGCCGACAGCTCGTCAACATGGCGGCGCACGCTCTTGACATGCTCGTCGAGAAAACGCTTGCGCTCGTCGTCACTCTCAGCATTAACATAACCAATGAAAGCCGTGAGCGACGCCTTGGAGTCTATGATTACGTCCTTATGGTCGGGATAATGCAGCACCACGTCGGGGCGCATCATGTCGTCGGTGTCGTCGTTCCTTATCACGTTTCCCTTCGCGTCGCGCATCGTGTACTGCACGTCGTACTCCACGCCTTTGGTGAACCCGAACTTATCAAGCAGGTCGTTGAGCTTCATCTCGCCGAAATCGCCCTGCACCTTAGGCCCCGTCTGCAGCGCCTTCGACAGTTTCTCGGCCTCAACGCCGAGGCTTTCCGTAGTGGCGTGCATCTGCCTGAGCTGCTCGCTAAGCGACACCGTACTGCGCATGAACGAGTCGCGGTTGTCGTCCATCGACTTCCTCATCTCCGTCATCACGGCCTTCAGCGGGGCCAGTATCGAGTCCATTTGGGTGCGGTTGGTCTTGTCGAGCTCCTCCGAACGCTGCTTCAACAGTCGTTCCGTAGTGGTGTTAAGCTGTTCCTGCACCAGCTTCAGGCGCTCGGAAAACTGCTTGTCTAGCAACGCCGTGCGCTCTTCCTTGTCGCGCTCGTGCCGCTTATTCACGGCTTCAAGCTGTTCTTCATACTGCCGTTTGGCCTCACCTAGCTGCCTTTCATGTTCGGTTTTGCTTTCATTGAGTTGCCTTGACAGGATCTCGGTCTCGCGTTGCTTGGCCGAAACCTCGCCTGAGAGCGACGTGATGCGTTCGTTCAGTTCTTTTGACTTGCGCTGGCTAATGAGCATTACAATGACGGCGGCTGCCAATGCGCCTGCCATAAAGATGAGTATTGATGTCATTTCGGTGTAAATCTGTTATTATAGCACAAAGTTAAGTAATATCGGCGACACATGCAAACGTTGTCAGTAAAAACTGATGCGCGCTGTATAATGTGACCTGCCGGTGGCATGACGCTGACGGCGCATTGGTATAATAAGTTGCAAAAGGCCGCAAACGACCTTGCAAAAGGTGGTCTTTCGCAGCGCAAAAGACCACCTTTTGCAGGCTGAAAT
>ENA-OOWN01001302-OOWN01001302.1-human-gut-metagenome-genome-assembly--contig:-NODE-1302-length-18801-cov-3.917902_pt1 | contig 18801 bp, 10 predicted proteins | sample MGYA00241406_ERZ501319 | MGnify/ENA primary metagenome ERZ501319 (study PRJEB25962, sample SAMEA2042734) | human gut metagenome | biome: human gut; feature: human-associated habitat; material: faeces... | reverse complement strand
GGATGCGCATCCTTTTCCCGCAACCGATTGCAGCCGGATTGCTGCCGTCCCGTTTTCTGTTCCACCTGCACGACATCCTCGTTAGTCAATAAACCTTTTGAGGATATCTCCGTATTTGTCTATGCGGCGGTCGCGGAGGAAAGGCCACCAGCGGCGCACCTGCTCACAGCGCGACATATCAACGTCTATCACCGCGCTTTCCTCTTCGTCGCGTCCGGCACGCCACAACATCTCACCCTGCGGACCTACAGCCATTGAGCTGCCCCAGAAGCTGATTCCCTTTGTCTGACCGCTCGGGTCAGGCTCAAATCCCACACGGTTGGCAGTTATCACCGGCACGCCATTTGCCACGGCATGACCACGTTGAACAGTTGTCCACGCCTCTCTCTGACGCTCCTGTTCGTCGGGCGTGTCGCTGTCGGCATAGCCTATGGCTGTCGGATAGATCAAGAGCTCCGCACCCTGAAGCGCCATAAGCCTTGCTGCCTCCGGATACCACTGGTCCCAGCAAACCTGCACGCCGAGCTTACCGATGGAGGTCTGGATGGGTTCGAATCCTAGGTCGCCGGGAGTGAAATAGAACTTCTCGTAGTAAGCAGGGTCATCTGGAATGTGCATCTTACGGTACTTTCCGGCGATGCTTCCGTCAGTGTCGAATACCACGGCAGTGTTGTGATACAGTCCGGCGGCACGGCGTTCGAACAGTGAAGTGACCAGCACGATGTGGTAGGCTGCGGCTATCTCACTGTAGAAGCCGGTAGAAGGACCGGGAATGGGTTCGGCCAGGTCGAACAGATTGGTATCTTCTGTCTGGCAGAAATAAGGAGTGTTATGGAGTTCCTGAAGAACTACTAACTGCGCACCGGCCTGTGCCACGGAAGCGATGTTGCGGTGCAGCTTTTCAAGATTCAGTTTGAGGTCGTTCGTACAAGCCTGTTGTACGATGCCGACACGGATAGTTCGTTTCATTGTGCTATTTGGTTTTTTACAGATTCAGGATATTGCATGGTGACGCAATGGAGAGAACCATGCTGCTTGATAAGCGCACGGCAATCCACGCCTACGATTTCACGTCCGGGGAAGGCTTCTGTCAGTACCTGTGCGGCACGGGCATCGTTTTCCGGTTGGGCGTAGGTAGGATAGAGCACAGCCTCGTTCATAATCAGGAAGTTGGCGTAGGTGGCCGGAAGGCGTTCGCCGTCTTCGTCATAGATAGCTTCGGGCATGGGCAGCGGAAGCAGACGATAGGGGTCTCCGTCGAGGGTACGGAAGGTCTTGAGCTGGTCTTCCATGGAGCGGAGGGCGCCGTAGTGCTCGTCGTTCTTGTCCAGGCATTGCACGTAAGTAATGGTGTGGTCGGGACAGAGACGGGCCAGGGTGTCTACGTGGCTGTCGGTGTCGTCACCGGCCAGGTAGCCGTAGTCCAGCCAGAGCACCTGACGCAGGTTGAAGCGTTCCATCAGGTAGGCTTCGATGTCTTTGCGCGAGAGGGTGTCGTTGCGGTTAGGGGCCAACAGGCAGGGGGAGGTGGTGAGCAGGGTGCCTTCTCCGTCGCTTTCAATGGAACCTCCTTCAAGCACGAAGTTGCGGCAGTTGATGTAGTCGCCGTTAAGTACGCCGGTCTTGAACAGATGACTGTTGATGAGGTTGTCCTTATGGGCAGCAAACTTCATGCCCCAGCCGTTGAAGCAGAAGTCGAGCAACTGCGGGTCGGAGTGTTTCTCCAGCAGGGTGATGAAAGCATGGTCGCGGGCCCAGGTGTCGTTTGTAGGACATTTCACAAAAGTAATCTGGTCACGATAGGGGAAGTCGGCCAAGGCTGCCGGAAATTCGGGAGCCACGAGCAACAGGGGCTGGCGGCTGGCTATTTCGGTAGCAAGGCGGACAAAGCAGGCTTCCACTTCATCGAGCATATAGGCCCAGTCGGTATCAGCATGAGGCCAGGTAAGCTGTATGTAGCTTTGTTTGTGCCATTCGGCGGGCAGGTAATAGGTTTTTTCCATATTCTTGTATAATTATTTTTCGTTTGATTCTCTTTTTTCTCTGGCTGCAGGAAGGGCTTCCTGCGGAAGGTATTTCTGGTCTTCTTTTTCTTTCTGCTGGCTGCTGCGGTTTTTCCGGCGGCGGAGGAACCAGTCGACGAGTTCTTTCCAGTTCATGAAGTCTTTCTTGTACATGATACCGATGCCCTGAGTGGTAAGGGTGGACTTCGTGAAGTAGCGGTCGTTGGTCTGGTTGTATCCGCGCAGACGGAATTCTCCGTTCTTGGTGAGTAGCCAGATGGCTTCGAAGTCACCCACAAAGTTCGTATTACGCATGGTATTTTCGCGGTAACCGAAGTTCCCGTTGATTATCAGTCGGTTGTTCAGTAAGCGTCCGGACAGGATGGCTTCGGCTTCTACATCGCTCCAGCCTTTTTCTCCGGTGGTGAGGTTGGTACCTACGTTCCAGTTCTGGTTGTCGATGACTTGCGAAAGCATGTTGTTCAACTGGCCCGACAGGGTGCTGAAGGCCAATGAACTGGTGGCATCGGTCTGCCCGGTGTTGTTGGCATAGTCATAGGTGTAGAACTTGCCGACTCCCAGCAGATAGATAATCTGCGTGTTCATCTGTTCTTCAGTACTGGTGAGACTGCGTACCAGTTCGCGGTCTTCCTCGCTCACAGTGGGCAGTTCAAGCCCGAAGGTCAGGTTGGGGGATGTGAGGTTACCGCTCAGGTTCAGCAGACAGTTTACCCGCACGTTTCCACGTGAAGAAGAAGCATCGGCTATCAGGTCATTCAGTGAAGCGGAGTTCACCGTATAGACGGCCTGCACGTTCAGGTTGGCAGCTTTGGGGTCGCCGTTGAAGGATACCACACCTCCGGGCTGCAGGGTGAAGTCTTTTCGGATGACGTTCTGCATACTCATCTTGTAGATTCCTTCAGTAATGTTGTAGTTACCGAACATCTGGAAGTTGCCCTGATTAAAGAAGTTGATGCGCAGGTTGCCGGTTCCGTAGGCAGAAATATAGTCTCCGGCCGAAGGGTCCATGATAATTTTCATGTTGGCGCGTTCGGCAGGTTCTATCTGCAGATTGATGTGGATGGCGGTAGGTGTATCATCGTCATCCTGCTTGTCGGGCTGGTTGAGCGGGTGGTACACTTCGGCCTTGACAGCAGCTTGTTTGCGGCGTGGAGTACGGTCTACGAAGGTGATGAAGCCGGAGTTGGTAGCCTCGGCTGCTGTTCCTAATACGTAGACAAATTCGGTCTGGTTGTCGGCACGGACTTCTCCGTCAACGTTCAGCTGTCCGTCGCCTCCTCGGAGAAATACGTTTCCGGTGGCATAGATATGACCGTAGAAGGGGAATTCCGGAGTTTCCTTTTCAGAGTGGAATACCAGCATGCGGTCGGTATTGAAGCGGAACTGGTAGCTCAGGTTCTTTAATTTGGTATGCCGCAGCTCTCCGTTGGCCAGTCCGGTATGCCCTTCAGTGTCCTGCAAGCGTACGTTCTGGAAACGGAACAAGCCGGAAGCGATGTGTACGGAATCGGCCGAAGCCAGGAAAGTAGCATTCAGAATGTTGACCTTCATCTGCATCTGCGCCTTGACTTTCCCTTCCAAATCAAGCTGGGAGAAGGGGCCGAACAGACGCACGTCGCCATGCACGCTTCCGTTGACATTGCTGAATATATTTTCTACAAAGGGTTGCAGGAAGGAGAGAGGGGTACCTCCGGCCTGGATATGGAGGTCGAGTCCCTTCATCTTGGGCGATACGTAGCCGATGACCCGTGTGGTGCAGGCACTGTCGCGGCGGATGTCGGCATTCAGGCGAACGCCCCCCAACTCTTTATCCCATGAGCCGAGGATGTCGGCGCGTCCTAGCAAGGCATGATTGAGGGAGAAATCTTTCACATCGAGACGGGCTTCCATCACCGGGTCCTCAAGCACGTGGCGCAGGTGGACTTTTCCGCTGATGCCTCCGTCGAAACGTACGGCATGGAACTGAATCATGTCCATGATGTAGAGCAGGCTGATGTTCTTCAGGTCTACCAGACAGGAGTCAGCTTCTGTTTTTCCCAGTCGTCCGTTGATTTTCAGGTGCTGGTCGCGGTGCTCAAACAGGAAGTCATGTATTTCGATGCTGTCTTTTGCGATGTCTACAGTAGCCGGATGGATGTTCCAGGTGGTGTCATTCAGAATGACCTGGCTGGGCTGGATGTCCACACGGGTGTGGAGTACCCTTTTCAGACTGTCCTGACGGAAAGAAGCGATGGCGTCAATCTTTCCGCTATAGGTGAGCTGGGTGTTGTTACCCCAGTAAATGGTACTGTGCAGCTTGTCGTCTTTGGCCCGCGTGATGAGGGAGAAATTGAACATGGCTCCTTTTTTCATCAAGGTGCCGGCACGTAACTGGCACTGCAGTTCGTCGGAACGGCTTTCGCACAACAGGGTGCCCGATTCGTAGTATTTCCCTTTATATGTGAATTGAGGAATCGAGCCGTTGATGCGCATCTGTGAGAGGCTGTCGTTAAGTTGTCCCGAGAACGTGGCCGGCATCTGCAACTCGAACGGAATGTTCAAAACCTTTGAAAGAAATTCACTGTTTTCCATGCGGAACTGGAACCGGAACTGGTTGTTCGGCTCTGCGGGTTTCTTCCTTCTTCTTTTCTGTTTCTCTTCCGGGAACAGAGACGGGAGGTGTTTTCGGATTACTTTCTCCATGCTCTTCAGCAGGGTGTGGTAGGCATATTGTCCTTGTATGGTTCCGGTCATGAACGGGGAGTCAATGCGTATTTCCTTCTGCTTGGCCTCTGAGGTAAGCTGTGTCGCATCAATCTGCAGGCGGGGAAGGAAGTAGTTACCTTCTTCGTCGGGCGTACGGACAGAAAGACTGTCAAGGCTGATTTTTCCCTGGACATCGTCAATGGAATGTCCTGAAAAGTCTGCCGTCAGGTTCAGTGATACGTCGGTATCTTCGTATTTTTTCGTCAGCTGAAGTTTATGGGGACGAAAATCACGTACTTTTACCCGCAGGTTGAAGTCGGGTACGGCCTGTTGGGTCACGAAATTCCCGTCTACGCTGATTTTACCGTTTTCATCGTCGAGTGACAGATGACCATTGAAACCGCCCGGCTTGAAATTTCCGTTCAGTGCAATATGCTGGTATTGGTAGTCATTGTACTCTAAAGAAGAGATTTCTCCTTTAATATGCGATTCTGGCTGATGGTTTCGGTATTGCAGTCCGTTCAGTTCCAGGTCAAAAGAGGTTTCACCCAGTTCTTTTTTAGCCAGTAGTTTGCCAAGCTCAAAATTATGGGTGGAAACTTTTCCGGAATAACTTTTTTGCTGGGTCAGGGTGTCGGTATGCATGGTCAGATTGGCATTAATCTGTCCCGGTTCGCTTTGCAGGGTACCGTGTGCAGTGATACGGGAAGGGTATCCCGATACATCACCCTGAAATTTGAGAAAGCCCAGACGCTGCAGGATGTCGGGTACAGGTGCGGCGGTACCTTTCAAATTATGTATGAGCCAGGATATGGCTGTTTTGTCGGCATCAGCCTGTGTGATTTGACCAAAAAAATAAGGCGGTTGCGAAGGATTGCTGTGGTCGAGCATTCCTTCTGCATGTATTTCCAGTGCTTTGTGCGGGCTGGAAAGATAGAAATTGGTACATCGAGCCTGTTTTCCCCGTCCATGAAAGGCCAGGTCGATATGTACGGAGTCCTGAAAATGCTGGAGTGCAGGGACAAAGCAGGCAATGTCGGCCGGAGTGACCGAGGCATTCAGGCGACCCATGTAGGTGGTTTGCGTATCTGAAATAAAGTCGGGTGCGGTGAGTTCTCCCGCTACGGTAAATGTGTCGATGTTTACCGTCGTGGCCGGAAGACTCAGGTTCAGGTCATGCAAATGGATACCTTTGGGGGTAGCTGTAGCCTTCAGCGCAAATTTCTTCAGTTGAAATCCGCTTTGCTCATTGAAACTCATACGGCGGATTTGTGCGTTGAGCGAATCGGTCTGCAAGGCCTTCAAGGAGATGGTTGCCGAAAGTTCGCTGATGCCGATGTGATGAGGATTGAACCGGCGGGGCGTGTTGGATTCCGACAGCACATCATAATGGATTTGTCCGCGACGGATAAGCACGGAATTGATACGCAGGTCGATGGACTTTTCGCTCTTTGTCGTATCTTTTGAAGCAAAAGTGTCAATCAGAAACTGGCAATTCAGGGGAGCCTTGGGATGGGCACGGTTCAGACGGGCATCCAGTCCGAATAGCTGGACACTGCTGATACGGATTTTTCCACGGAGGAGAGAGGGAATGTCAATCTTGACGGAAAAGCGCGAAATGCCAAGCATGTCTTTCTTCTGCCGGTCTTTTATCTGCACGTTCTGGATGACGACGCGGTTCAGAAGCCCTAAGTCTACATTGCCAATGCTGACTTCGGCCTGGGTAAGACGGGTAAGTTCACGGGCAGCATACGTACTGATGCGGTGTTGGACAGCCGGAAGGTTCAGCAGAGCAATCAGACCGAAATAGAATACCAGTGTCGAAATGACCGTGATACGTATGGCTTGTTTTATGCGCGTGGCTTTACTCATTCTTTATTTATGCAAATTACAGACAAATGTACAAATAACCCTTGAAGAAAAGGGCCTTTGAGGGTGTTATTAGTAGTTTTTAAGTTTTGGACGGTGGCCTTTTACGGTTGGTATAAATGAATTGGAAATCTATTTTTATTCATTTCTGTAGCATAAAATGTAAATATATATGGATTTTGTATGGAAAATTGGAAAAATATTCGGAAATTTGCAGCCGTTATTAATTTAGTAATGAAATTAGACTTAAACGGATAAAAATGACGCAAAAAATGAAGATTCCTTCTCCGCTGGTGTCTTTGCTGCCTGTGGCGGTATTGGTGGTATTACTTTTCTTTACGATTCGCCTGTTGGGGGCTGACGCGCTGGGCGGAGGTAGCCAGATTTGTTTGTTGCTGACTACGGCTTTGTGTGCGGCTTTGGGTATGAGCCGATATGGGGTGAGCTGGAAGGATATTGAACATGCCATTATCAACAACATCGCAGGTGTGAGTTCTGCTTTGATTATCCTGTTGATTATCGGAGCTCTTTCGGCAGCCTGGATGTTAGGGGGAGTGGTACCTACGTTGATTTACTATGGGGTACAGATTATTCATCCGAAATTTTTCCTCGTATCGTGCTGTGTGATTTGTGCAGTGGTATCGGTCATGACAGGCAGTTCGTGGACCACCATTGCGACCATCGGTATTGCCTTGATGGGTATCGGCAAGGCACAGGGTTTTGATGAGGGATGGATTGCCGGAGCGATTATCTCAGGTGCATATTTCGGCGACAAGGTTTCTCCGCTTTCGGATACGACCATCTTGGCTTCCTCAGTGACAGATACGCCGCTGTTTACGCATATCCGTTACATGATGTACACCACGGTGCCTTCGGTGGTCATTTCACTGGTTATTTTTACAATAGCCGGATTTTCGCATGAGGCATCAGACAGTTCGCAGATTGCCGTGTTTACTACCGGACTGGCGGAACGTTTTCATATTACTTTCTGGGTGTTGCTGGTGCCGGTGGTGACAGGAATATTAATTGCCCGTAAGGTGTCTTCTATTATTACCTTATTCATATCGACCGCTTTGGCTGTGGTGTGCATGCTGGTTTTCCAGACAGATGTACTCCGTGAAGTGGCCGGTGACGGAGTGAGCGGAGGGGAAGCTTTATACAAAGGTGTGTTACTGGCCTTGTCGGGCAGTACATCACTGCAGGCTTCTACTCCTGCATTGACCGAACTGATTGCCACCCGTGGAATGGGAGGTATGATGGATACGGTATGGCTGATTCTCTGTGCCATGTGTCTGGGTGGAGCCATGACGGCCTGTGGTATGTTGGGGAGCATTACGCGTATGTTTGTACGTTTTACGCATAAGCTGGCAAGTACGGTAGCGGCAACTGTAGCTTCCGGTTTGTTCCTGAATCTGGCTACTGCCGACCAGTATATTTCGATTATTCTGACCGGAAACATGTTCAAGGATATTTATAAGAAGAACGGATACGAATCGCGCCTGTTAAGCCGAACTACAGAAGATGCCGTCACGGTGACCAGTCCGCTGATTCCATGGAACACATGCGGAATGACGCAGGCCACGATACTGAATGTGCCTACACTGGTGTATCTGCCGTATAGTTTCTTTAACTTGCTGAGTCCGTTGATGAGTATCTTTGTGGCGTGCATCGGCTTTAAGATTGTACGTTCAGTAAAAAAGGATTAAGAAACAATTTTCATTAAAACCATAATAGAATGAACCAGAAACACGTAACATTGGCTGCTTGTCTGTTGGCTTTCGGACTGACGGTACAGGCTCAGGATGGAGGCATCTCTCCGGATATGTTGAAAAAAATTCAGAGTAGTTATCAGAATACGGCTGCCGACAAGGCATTGCGGAATGCCATGGGAGGTACCAGCATCAAGGAACTGGCACTGAACCAGGAAAACCAGAAGGCGCTGAATACAGATTTTTCCATTAAGGTAGAATCAAAAGGCATCACCGACCAGCAGTCGTCTGGCCGTTGCTGGCTGTTTACGGGACTGAACGTGATGCGTGCCAAAGCCATTGCACGCTATGACTTGCCGGGACTGGAGTTCTCGCAGGTATATTCTTTCTTTTGGGACCAGCTGGAAAAATCCAATCTGTTCTTGCAGGGAGTTATTGAAACGGCTGGCAAACCGATGAACGATCAGACTGTGGAATGGCTGTTCAAACATCCGCTGAGCGACGGAGGTACATTTACGGGAGTAGCCGACATCGTGTCGAAATACGGTCTCGTGCCTAAAGAGGCTATGCCGGAAACATACAGCAGTGAACATACCTCGTACATGTCTTCTTTGATTGGCCTGAAACTGAAGGAATTCGGTCTGGAACTGAGAGAAATGGCTGCTAAAGGAGAGAAGGCTGCAACGATTGAAAGCCGTAAGGAAGAGATGCTGAGCACGGTGTATCGTATGCTGGTGCTGACTTTGGGAGTGCCACCGACTGAGTTCGACTATGTACGTAAGGACAGCAAAGGGAATGTGGTGGCTACAGAGCATCACACACCGATGTCGTTCCTGGAAAAATACGGTGATACGAACCTGCTGACTAACTATGTGATGGTGATGAACGATCCTTCACGTGAATATTACAAGTGTTACGAAATTGCATACGACCGTCACCGTTACGATGGCAAGAACTGGACGTATGTGAATCTGCCGGTAGAGGAAATCAAGGAAATGGCCATTACGTCATTGAAGGACAGCACACGGATGTATTTCTCGAGTGACGTGACACAGCTGGACAGCAAGCGTGGGCTGCTGGATGTAAACAATTATGATTTCGGTTCGTTGATGGGTACGACTTTCGGAATGGATAAGAAAGAACGTATCCAGACGTTTGCCAGCATGTCGGCACATGCCATGACACTGATGGCAGTAGATTTGGACGCGAACGGAAAACCGAAAAAATGGATGGTGGAAAACAGCTGGGGGGCTGCATCGGGCTATCAGGGACACCTGATTATGACGGATGAATGGTTCAATGAGTATATGTTCCGCCTGGTGCTGGAAACGAAATATGTACCGAAGAAGGTGCTGGACATCTTCAAGCAGAAGCCGATACAGCTTCCGGCATGGGATCCGATGTTTGCGGAAGAAAAATGATGACCGGGCAGAAATAACATGGCTCAGGGCTTGCTTTATCGGTAGAAATATCTTTTCTTTGTGAAAAGAAGGAACTGATTATACGGGGCGTGGAGGTTTTGGTATCTTCACGCCCTTTTGACCTTAAATAAGTATGCTATGGATAAAATGCAGCCAATATCTCAGGCTTTGTACAGCTTGTTGTTCTTAGGGTGTATGGGAGCCGGATTCCCGCTTTATGTACAAGGACAGAATGTAGACGAATTGCCTCCCGATTCAATTTATAACATCGGGTATGCCCGTGGTAGTTTGAAGAATATTTCCGGTTCGGTGGAACAGATTACGGAAAAACAGATGAACCGTGAGCTGATAACCAATCCGCTGGAAGCCATTCAAGGACGTGTGCCGGGACTTACCATCTTGAAGAGTAACAACGGGATGGCGGCGCTGGAGTCGGTCCGCCTGCGTGGTACGACTTCGCTGACCAGTGGAAATGACCCGCTGATTATCGTGGACGGAGTATTGGGTGATTTGACGATGCTGACCTCTGTATATCCCACCGATATAGAGTCTTTTACGATTTTGAAGGATGCGTCGGAAACGGCCCAGTACGGTTCACGTGGAGCGTCGGGAGTCATTAATATTGTCACCAAGAAAGGCCGGGCAGGGAAGACGCGCGTGAATTACAATGGTAGTTTTGGTGTGTCGCATGCTTATCGCCGGTTGGATATGCTTTCGGGAGCAGAGTATCGCAAGCTGGCGGCTGAACGAGGATGGAGTATCCTGGATAAGGGATATGACACGGATTTCCAGAAAGCCATTGAACAGACGGGCTTGCAGCAGAATCATAACATTGCGTTTTATGGGGGTGGTGAGGTTTCCAATTACAGGGTATCGTTAGGCTTTCAGAATCGTGAGGGAGTGATTCAGAATGAGGGCATGAAACTGTTTACGGCCAATATGAATATGTCGCAGAAGATGCTTGACGGACTGATTGACTGTGAATTGGGGTTATTCGGTTCGATGAAGCGCGACCGTACGCTGTTTGATTTGCAGAAGACTTTTTATTCGGCAGCTGCTTTTAATCCTACCTTCCCTGATTTTCCGGATCCGGAAACCGGGAGCTGGGACCAGATTACGACGGCTAGTCAGATTACAAATCCATTGACCTGGATGGACGTGGATAATCGCGAGGAGACTTCTTATTTCAGTTCGCACGCCCGCCTGACTTTTAATTTGCTGAAGGATTTGAAGATGGTACTATTTGGCTCTTATACGTATAGTACAACAGAAAACGCCCAGTTCCTGCCAACAACGGTATGGGCCAACGGACAGGCTTACCGGGGAAACCGGAAGTCGGAGGCCTTATTAGGAAACCTGATGCTGACGTATCAGAAGCAATTGGGGGCTCACTTTCTGGATGTGCTGGCTTTAGGGGAGGTGGAAAAGAATCGTTTTCACGGCTTTTACACGACTACGACTAATTTTTCTTCCAATGAGTTGGGGTATCACAGCTTGCAGGGTGGAGCATTGCGTCCTTGGGAAGGTACCGGTTCCTATTATGAAGAGCCGCATCTGGTGTCGTTCCTGGGACGTGTGAATTATACGTACGACGACCGTTACGTGCTGACGGTGAACTTGCGTACGGATGCGTCTTCCAAGTTTGGACGGAATCATAAATGGGGTGTATTCCCTTCTGTTTCTGCTGCGTGGAATATAACCCGTGAGAAGTTTATGAGACGTTTTCACCTGATTGATAACCTGAAGCTGCGATTGGGATACGGATTGGCAGGAAATCAGGGAGGGATTGATTCGTATACCACTATGGCACTGGTGCGTCCGAACGGGGTAACTCCGGTGGGAAATTCGCCTTTGGTGACGTATGAGAGCCTGAAAAACGTCAATCCGGATTTGAAATGGGAAGTCAAGTCGACTTTCAATGCGGGGGTGGACATGGGATTCTATGGAAACCGCTTGTTGCTGTCGGTGAATTATTATCTTTCCAAAACAAGGGATATGCTGTATATGTATGATGTCAGTGTTCCTCCGTTTGTCTATAACAAACTGTTGGCTAATCTGGGCTCCATGCGGAACAGTGGAACGGAACTCTCTATTGGTATCACACCCTTGCGGACCAAGGATATGGAGCTGAATATCAACGCAAACGTAACTTTCCAGCGGAACAAATTGTTGTCGCTGAGCGGTATGTATGAAGGAGAATATATCAGTGCGGCACAATATACGGCTTTGGCCGGACTGAACGGAGCGGGACTGCATGGCGGATACAACAATATCGTGTATCAGATTGTAGGACAGCCGTTGGGTGTTTTCTATCTGCCACATTGTGAAGGACTGGTTTCGGACGGGAACGGGGGATATACTTATCAGATTGCTGATTTGAATGGAGGAGGCGTGAACTTGGAGGAAGGAGAAGACCGTTATGTAGCCGGACAGGCTACTCCCAAGACCTTGTTAGGTTCCAACATCAGCTTCCGTTACAAGCGTTTTGATGTGTCGTTGCAGATAAACGGAGCATTCGGGCATAAGATTTATAATGGCACGGCGCTGAGTTACATGAACATGAACAGCTTGCCGGATTACAATGTACTGGCTGAGGCTCCGGCACGGAATATACATGACCTGACGGCAACGGATTACTGGCTGGAAAGCGGCAATTATGTGAACTTTGATTACCTGACTGTGGGTTGGAACGTACCTATCAAAAAACAGCGTTTCTTGCACGGGGCACGCCTGGCATTGACCATTAATAACCTGGGCACAATATCCGGTTATTCGGGGCTGACTCCACTGATTAATTCTACCTTGGTGGACAATACTTTCGGGGTGGACGACAAGCGTACTTATCCTCTTTCAAGAACTTATATGATTAGTTTAGGTCTTAACTTTTAATCTGCTTATTATGAAAAGAATATACTCAATACTTTTTGCGTCGTTTTCTCTTCTGTCATGGACTTCCTGCAGCAGTTATCTGGAAGAAAATCCGAAGGACCGTCTGGATGAAGAAACGGCTTATTCTACCTTGTCGGACGTGCAGAAAAATGGGGTGCTTTCGTTGTATAATTACGTGGGTGGATATGTCGACAGTCAGGGCCTTCAGGGGACAGGCCGAGGTATCTATGATTTGAATACGTTTACTACTGATGAGGCTATCATGCCCACGCGTGGAGGAGACTGGTATGATGGTGGATTCTGGCAGGGATTGTACTTGCATCGCTGGGGAGTGAACAATGAGGCGATTTATGCCACCTGGGAATACCTGTATCGCACGGTGATTTTGTGTAATGGCTCTTTGGAAAGAATACAGGATTTTGCTGAAAAACATCCCGGGGAAAATGTGGCAGATTGTGTGGCTGAAGTACGGGCATTGAGAGCCATGTTTTATTATTATATTATGGACCTTTTCGGGAGCGTTCCGCTGATTGAAAAGAGCAATCCGGAAGTTGAAGATATTGTTCAGGAAAAGCGTTCTAAAGTGTTTAATTTCATTGTGAAAGAACTTACGGAATCTTCTTCTCTTTTGTGTAAAGAGCGGAGCAATCAGCCGGGAGTGTATTACGGGCGAATGACACAGCCAGTGGTGTGGTTTTTGCTCGCTAAGTTAGCCTTGAATGCGGAAGTTTATACCGATGATGACTGGACAGACGGAAGCCGTCCGGACGGGAAGTCCATCTTTTTCGAAGTGGATGGACAGCGTCTGAATGCCTGGCAAACGGTGAACTATTATTGTGAGAAGATTACAGCAGCGGGATATACCCTGGAAAAGGATTATACAGCCAACTTTGCTGTGTTCAATGAGTCCTCGGAGGAAAATATTTTTGTCATTCCCATGAGCAAGACTTTATACACCAACCAGTTTATCTACTTGTTCCGTTCGCGGCATTACAACCATGCCAAGGCGTATGGGTTGAGTGGTGAAAATGGCTCGTCGGCCACGAAAGAGGTATTGGAGACCTTCGGTTATGATACGCCGCAGGTGGATGCCCGTTTTGATTACTGCTATTTTGCCGGGCCGGTAAAGGATTTGGAGGGAAATCAGATTCTGCTGGATGACGGGGTTACTCCACTGGTGTATGAGCCTTGGAACGTGTCGCTGGATGTGTCGGGAAAGCCGTACGAGAAAACAGCCGGAGCCCGAATGAAAAAATACGAAGTCGATAAGACGGGGCTTAAGGACGGAAAACTGCTGGACAATGACATCGTGTTGTTCCGCTACGCCGACGTGCTGCTCATGCAAAGTGAGGCTAAGGTGCGGAATGGAGAAGATGGCGATGCCGAGCTGAATTTAGTGAGAAGTCGGGTAGGTATGGCTCCGAGAACTGCTACATTGGAAAATTTGCTGGATGAGCGAATGATGGAGCTGGCCTGGGAGGGCTGGAGACGGCAGGATATGATTCGTTTCGGCGTTTTTACCCGTGCGTACAGCTGTCGTCCGCAGCTCCCGGGGGAGGAAAACGGCTATACTACCGTCTTTCCGATTCCGGAAAAAGTGATTGACATGAACCCTCAGCTGCACCAGCACAAGGGATATTAAGTGTATTTTTGCTCTCTCTATATGGCAGAATAGCCATTTTGTCATAGTTATTTAATATTTGCCTTTCGATATAAAGAAATATTTCTCTAATTCGATGGGCAAATATTCTTTTTTCACCTCTTTTTTATTTAATTTTGCACGCAAAATACAAAACCATTTTTTATAACCTAACATGGCAAATTTAATTAAGTTGCGTAAAGGCTTGGACATAAACCTGAAAGGTAAGGCGGCTGCGGAAGTGGTGGCTGTGAAAGAGCCGGGATTCTATACTCTGTGTCCCGATGATTTTACAGGCGTGACTCCGAAAGTGGTCGTTAAGGAACAGGAATATGTGATGGCCGGAGGACCCTTGTTTGTAGACAAGAATCATCCAGAAGTGAAATTTGTTTCGCCGGTAAGCGGCGTAGTGACAAGCGTGGAACGTGGGGCAAGACGCAAGGTGATGAGCATCACCGTGCAGGCTGCTACGGAACAGGACTTTGAAGAATTCGGCAAGAAGAGCGTGGCTGCACTTGACGGTGCTGCTGTAAAGGAAATGCTGCTGAATGCCGGTTTGTTCGCGTTTATCCGTCAGCGTCCGTATGACGTAGTGGCTGATCCGACTGTAGCACCTCGTGCTATCTTCGTTTCTGCATTCGACACAAACCCGCTGGCTCCAGAATTCGAACTGGCGCTTTCAGGCGAAGAAGCAAACTTCCAGACTGGATTGGATGCGTTGGCTAAGATGGCCAAGACATACCTGAGTATCAGTGTGAATCAGAAATCACCGGCTTTGACGCAGGCGAAGAACGTGGAAGTAACTGTATTTGACGGACCGCATCCTGCTGGTAACGTCGGTGTGCAGATTAACCACATCGCTCCTGTAAACAAGGGTGAAACAGTATGGACTATCGATCCGCAGGCTGTTATCTTCATCGGCCGTCTGTTCAATACGGGTCATGTAGACTTTACCCGCACGGTAGCAGTGACAGGTTCTGAAGTACTTAAACCTGCATACGTGAAATTGAAAGTAGGTGCACTGCTGACAGGTGTATTCGAAAACAACGTGACAAAAGACAAGGCTTTGCGCTACATCAGCGGTAACGTGCTCACTGGAAAGCAGATTACTGCCAACGGTTATTTAGGCGCTTTCCACAGCCAAGTGACAGTGATTCCGGAAGGAAGCGACGTACACGAAATGCTGGGTTGGATTATGCCGCGTCTGAACGACTTCAGTACCAGTCATTCTTATTTCAGCTGGATGATGGGCAAGAAGAAAGAATATGTATTGGATGCCCGTGTGAAGGGTGGTGAACGTCACATGATCATGTCAAACGAATACGACCATGTACTTCCGATGGACATCTTGCCGGAATACCTGATTAAGGCTATCATTGCGGGCGATATCGACCGTATGGAAGCACTGGGTATTTACGAGGTAGCTCCGGAAGATTTTGCCTTGTGTGAATTTGTCTGCTCTTCAAAAATGGAATTGCAGCGTATCGTACGTGACGGACTCGACATGCTCCGCCGTGAAATGTGTTAATGCTAACTAAAACTATTATTAATAAATGAACGCGTTAAGAAATTATCTCGATAAGATAAAGCCTAACTTTGAAGAGGGAGGCAAATTTCATGCTTTTCGTTCTGTGTTCGACGGATTTGAAACATTCCTGTTTGTTCCGAACACAACTTCGAAGACAGGTACGCACATCCACGATGCGATTGATAGCAAACGTATCATGTCGTTCGTGGTGATTGCCCTGATACCGGCCCTGCTGTTCGGTATGTATAATGTGGGTTACCAGCATTTCCATGCTACTAATGTAGAAGGTAGCTTCATTGAAATGTTCGGTTATGGTTTTTTGGCTGTACTGCCGAAGATTATTGTTTCATACGTAGTCGGTCTGGGAATTGAATTTATCGTGGCTCAGTGGAAGAAGGAAGAAATTCAGGAAGGTTTCCTGGTTTCCGGTATGTTGATTCCGATGATTGTGCCGGTTGAGTGTCCGTTGTGGATGCTGGCCGTGGCTACTGCTTTCTCTGTGGTGTTTGCAAAGGAAGTGTTCGGTGGTACAGGTATGAATATCTTCAATCCGGCGTTGATTACTCGTGCCTTCCTGTTCTTTGCTTATCCGACCAAGATGTCCGGTGATACGGTATGGGTGTCCGGTGACAGCATTTTCGGTTTGGGCAAGACTGTGGACGGGTTGACAGCCGCTACTCCGTTAGGTGTGGCAAAGGTTGCCGAGTGCCCTGCTTTCTCGTGGGATATGGTGACCGGTCTGATTCCGGGCTCTATCGGCGAGACGAGCGTAATTGCCATTGCTATCGGTGCCGTTATCCTGTTATGGTCGGGCGTGGCAAGCTGGAGAACGATGCTGTCAGTATTCGTTGGTGGTGCCGTGATGGGTTGGGTGTTCAACCAATGGGGACCGGATACCGCAGTGGCTCACATGCCTTGGTATGAACATCTGTGCCTGGGTGGTTTTTGTTTTGGTGCCGTGTTCATGGCGACCGACCCTGTCACTTCTTCACGTACGGAGAACGGTAAATACGTTTATGGATTCCTGATCGGTGCCATGGCCATCATCATCCGTGTGCTCAATCCGGGTTATCCCGAAGGCATGATGCTGGCTATCCTGCTGATGAATATCTTTGCACCGCTGATTGACTATGTGGTAGTGCAGAACAATATTTCGCGTCGTGCAAAACGTGCTATGTCTAACAAATAAAAACCGAAAATACAATGAATACCAATAGTAACTCTTATACTATCATTTATGCTTCGGTAATGGTTGTTATCGTAGCATTCTTGCTGGCTTTCGTCAACTCTTCTTTGCGCGACCTGCAAGGAAAAAATGTAGAGTTGGATACGAAAAAACAGATTCTTTCGGCTTTGGGTATCCGTGAAGTGGAAGATGCGGAAGCCAAATTTGCCGAAGTGGTGAAAGAAGACATGCTGGTGGCTGAAGACGGTTCGCTGAAGCCATACGAAGGCAGCTTCGTTACCGGATATGAGAAAGCATATAAGGAAAAGGGAGAAGCCCATCTTTTCGTCTGCGAGATAGACGGACAGAAGAAGTATGTTATACCCGTTTATGGTACGGGATTGTGGGGTGCCATCTGGGGCTATGTAGCCTTGAACGAGGATAAGAACACCGTGTATGGCACTTATTTCTCACATGCATCAGAAACTCCGGGCCTGGGTGCGGAAATCGCTACCGAACATTTCCAGAATGAGTTCAAGGACAAGAACGTGCTGGACGGAGATGCCATCGGACTGGATGTCGTAAAGAACGGGAAGATTGACAAGCCTGAGTTCCAGGTGGACGGTATTTCCGGAGGTACGATTACTTCAGTGGCCGTAGGACAGATGCTGAAGAACTGCATGGGAAACTATACCAAGTTTTTAACCGCTAAAGAATAATAGGAGGGGAAATATAATATGGGAAATTTATTTTCAGCCAAGAATAGAGAAGTGTTCTCCACCCCGATTAGCATGAACAATCCGGTCACCGTACAGGTGTTGGGTATTTGTTCGGCACTTGCCGTTACTTCCAAACTGGAACCGGCCATCGTGATGGGACTTTCGGTAACCATTATCACCGCATTCTCGAATGTGGTCATCTCATTAATCCGCAAGACAATTCCGAACCGTATCCGTATTATCGTACAGTTGGTGGTCGTTGCTGCGTTAGTGACTATCGTAAGCGAACTGCTGAAGGCTTTTGCCTACGACGTAAGTGTCCAGCTTTCAGTATATGTAGGTCTGATTATCACCAACTGTATCCTGATGGGACGTCTGGAAGCGTTTGCGATGGCAAACGGCCCGTGGGAATCTTGTCTTGACGGTCTGGGCAACGGACTGGGCTATGCCAAGATTCTGGTCATCGTGGCTTTCATCCGTGAGCTTCTGGGCTCAGGTACGTTGCTGGGTTTCAATGTCCTGAACCATGCAGCTATCCAGGAGTTCGGCTATGTGAACAACGGCTTGATGCTGATGCCGCCGATGGCGTTGATTATCGTGGCTTGCCTGATATGGTACCAGCGTGCGAAGCATCCTGAATTACAAGATAAGGAATAACAAGTAAAGGAAAGACATTATGGAACATTTTTTCAGTTTATTGGTCCGCTCCATCTTTGTGGACAATATGATATTCGCGTTCTTCCTGGGTATGTGTTCATACCTGGCGGTATCGAAGAATGTGAAAACAGCTGTCGGTCTGGGCATTGCTGTAACTTTCGTGCTGGTGGTGACTTTGCCGGTCAACTATTTGCTCCAGACGAAGGTACTGGCTGCCGACGGTATTTTGGGCATTGACCTCAGCTTCTTGAGCTTCATCCTCTTCATTGCCGTTATCGCGGCCATTACACAGTTGGTGGAAATGATTGTGGAGCGTTTCAGCCCTTCGCTGTATGCTTCGCTGGGTATCTTCCTGCCGTTGATTGCCGTGAACTGCGCCATCATGGGTGCCTCTCTGTTCATGCAGCAGCGCATCAACCTGACTCCTTCCGACCCGAAGTTCATCGGTGGCATCGGTGATGCTGTTTCTTACGCACTGGGTTCAGGTATCGGCTGG
>ENA-OOWN01001298-OOWN01001298.1-human-gut-metagenome-genome-assembly--contig:-NODE-1298-length-18834-cov-2.743330_pt1 | contig 18834 bp, 11 predicted proteins | sample MGYA00241406_ERZ501319 | MGnify/ENA primary metagenome ERZ501319 (study PRJEB25962, sample SAMEA2042734) | human gut metagenome | biome: human gut; feature: human-associated habitat; material: faeces... | reverse complement strand
CCGCCAACGGCTCGCCAGCCACATCCGGCTTATCCGGCAAATCGGGCTTATTCATCCCATAACCCGCAATTTCTTAAAATCAGTTAAATAACAGGATAAATCCACGCAGGCTGTAACTTTAGCCCTGCTAAATCGTCATTCAATATAGAGAGCGATGAAAAATATCAGTTTTCGCAACGACGTGTTGCCGCTAAAAAACGTGCTCTACCGATTGGCATTGAGGATCACCCTCAACCGCGAGGAGGCCGAAGACATAGTGCAAGACACGCTTATGAAAGTATGGGACAGGCGCGACGACTGGCAAGACATCGACTCTATCGAGGCGTTCAGCCTCACGATATGCCGCAACCTGTCGCTCGACAGGATGAAACGGGCCGGCGCAAGCAACCGGCCGATAGGCGACGGCGAGGCCCTGACGGCCGACACGGGGGGAGACCCCTACGAACATGCGGCCGGAAAGGACAGGGTGGAGCAGGTGAAACGCATCGTTGACTTGCTGCCGGAGAAGCAGAAAAGCTGTATGCAGCTGCGCGACTTCGAGGGCAAAAGCTACAAGGAGATAGCCCAAGTGATGGGCATCACCGAGGAACAGGTGAAGGTCAACATCTTCAGAGCCCGCCAGGCCGTAAAACAAAAGTACAACGAAATCGACAGATATGGACTATAAATACATCGAACAGCTATTGGAACGTTACTGGAGCGGCGGCACCTCGCTCGAGGAGGAGCAGATACTCCGCTCGTTCTTCAGCCAAAAGGACGTGCCCGCAAGCCTCTCGGCTTACAAGGACTTGTTCTGCTACGAGCACTCCGAGGTAAAAAACGACGTTCTAGGCGACGACTTCGACGCACGCATGATGGCCCTTGTCGACGAGCCGCAGCCCGTCAAGGCGCGCACGATAAGCATCACACAGCGGTTCATGCCGCTGCTGAAGGCGGTAGCCGTGGTAGCATTGTTCATCACGCTGGGCAACATGGCGCAGACCGTTTTCACTGGCGGTACCAACGCCCCAGCCGGCATAACCACCGTACAGAAGCCGCAGGCCGGCCTGTCGGTAGCAATGGGCGACACGGCCAAGGCCGACTCGGTAAAAGCCGCTCCGGCCACGGCAAAGATATTGAAATAGAACATTTTCTAAGCTTTCTCTATAAAACAGTGTTTAATAAAACAACAACCCGAAGCTGTGAAGCTTCTATCCATTTAAATTTTTCATAACATACTAACGTGAAGAAAGAGAGCCGCAGTCAGTCGTGACCGCGGCTCTTGTTTTTTCAAGCGCCCCCTCCCTACCTACCCGAGGGGAGGAGTGTGATAAGTTTTGTAATTGTTTTATTTATGTATTAATTATTAAGTCATATCAAGCTCCCTCCCTTTGGGAGGGCGGGGTGGGTGTCCACGCCTTACCACTTCAGCCTGCCATACTTCTCCATGCACCACAACTGCCATGAGTTGAGCGTGTTCTGCCATACCACGTAGGCGCACGGCGCTATGGCCACAACGGGGTTAAGGTAGACCATAACGAGCCAGATGCCAACGCCGGTGTTCTTCTGCCCGAGGGCTTGCCCGCCGTCCACGCTGTCGCCGAAGCGTCGGCCGACAGCCTTGCCCGTGCCGAAAAGCAGCAGCGTGACCACGGCAGGGACGATGACTAACGCCGTCATTGAAAGCCACGAGATACCTGCGGTGAAGATGTTGTGCAGCGTCATGCCCATGACTATCGACAGGTTGACCGCCCAGAAGTAGAAACCGAGGTTCTTGCAGCCCTTTACCGCCTTGGCGGCGCGCGGCAGCCAGCGGCGCGTGGCCATTGCGCATACGAAGGGAAGGATGAGCACCACGGCCGTGCGTTGCAATATCGTGGCGAACGACGACATGAAAGTAACGTCGGCATGTTTCTCAATCATCGGGAAAAGCAGCGGCACGAGCAAGGCCGTAACGGCGTTGTCGATGAGCGTGTAGACTGTCATCGAGGCTATGCTTCCGCCAAGTTTCTCGGTCACTACGGCTGCGGCCGAGGCCGTGGGGCATATCACGCAGGCGAAAGCCCCCTCAAAGGCGAGGCGCAGCGTAGGGTCGCCGGTCTCCTTGACGGCCACCACCAGCAGCACGGCCGCGGCCGTGCGTATCAGTTGCAGCCACGCGTGCCACGCCCGCAGGCGCAGGTCGTGCAGGCGTATCTTGCAGAACGTGACGTAGAGAGTCATGAAAATGAGCACCGGCAGCAGCTCGATGAACCACGGCCCGGCGGCCTCGCCCAGCGGCACGAGCGCCGGTATTCCGGTGAACAGCAGGTAAACCGCCGCGCCGAACACCATTGCGCAGGGCAGAGTCCATTCCTTTACGAACCTTATTATTCCCATCGTAAACGTTTTTTAAAACCCTGCAAAAGTAGTCATAATATTCCAATCAGCCCCCGTGGGACGGCTTATAATTACAGTTTTTTGCGCCGGTTACGTAACGCATTGAGGCTCAACGCATTGCGAAAGGCCGCCTTTCATCGTGCGAAAGACCGTTTATTATAAGCCGAAAGGCCGTGTTTCGCATTGCGAAACGCGGCCTTTCATATTCCAGCTACGGACAGCAGCCCGTCATTTCATAACCTTCTTACTTGTGCGCGAGCCGTCGCTCATTATGCAAGTACGTATGTATATGCCCTTGCCGGGCCGTGTTACGGCGCGTCCTGAGAGGTCGGTGTACGTAACCTTCACCACTTCGGCCCCGGCGCTTGCATGGCATATTCCCGTCGGGTCGCCTGCAGGCTCTACGGTGCCGGTCTTCGTCGCAACGTCATACACGTAACGGTCAGACGTGTTTGTAACGCCGTCAACGGTGTATTCGCTCTCCACGGCGATAGTCTTGAACTCGCGGTAGAGCACGATTGTGCGCTCGTCGGGGTTGTCCCAGCCTTGGCTTATGTCAGAGCCGAGGCCGTCATAGTCGAGGTAACTGTAAGGAATGTCGGTCATGTCTTCGTCGATGTAATTGTATTCAGACGTGCTGAAGGTGAACGGCTCGCCGTCCATGTAGAACCTGTACACCAGTTTCTCTGTGTCGAGAGGCTTTCCCTCAGTGTCGCTCGACGGTATGTTGACCGTAAAGCGGAATGAGAATACAAAGTCTTTATAGTCGCTTATCTCGGGCGTGGCAGGCTTCGCGGGCAGGAACTCGCCGCCAGTGGCCGAAGGAATCAGCGCCGGAACCACCATGTGCGACAGCGGGTTGCGGTCGCCTATGGTCTCGGTAACGCAGCGGTCGGCCTTGAGCGTGCCCTTCTCCTCGTCGTAAGCGAAGGCTATGTCGGGCGTGGTCGCGTACACGCGCCCCATTACATCGCTCTCCCCCGTGTCGTAAGCGCCGTTGAAGAACACGGCGAAGTCGTTGGTTATTTCGGCGTCGTTGCTGTAGCGGCCTACGAACTGGCGCGAGGCGAAGCGTACCGAATCCTTCTCAACCTTGCCCTTTATCCAGCCGCCGGTCTGCGGCGCAAGCCCCTTCACGTATACATCGTCGCCGTCAAAGGCCACCTCGGCCGTGGTAGTGAGCGTGTTGCCGCCGGTCTCTGACGAGTACTGCAAGTCGTATTTCCGTATCTCTGCGCCTTCAGGAAGAGTGACTGTCGACTCTATGTCGAACGGCTCGAACTTATACGTATGGTTCTTCGCCAGCACGTAGCCCGTGGGGTCAACGTAAGCCGCTCCTTGCCCTTCGGGGCATGTTATCGTGCCGTCGTCGGCCACGTTGAACGTTATGTATTCCGCGTCGGATGGCACCATCTCGTCGTTCTCCCCGTCATACACGGCCGCGCGGAGGTAAAGGTCGGCCTCCTCCTGCCCTTGGTCGAGGGCCTCGTCTTGGTGGAACACGTGCTGCCCGGCGGCTATCTTGATAGTATTGCCGTCAATCTCGCCCTTAACGTAAGTGTCGAACACGTACTCCGGGCAGAGGTTCTTGAAGTAAACGTCCTTGCCGTTGGAGTCGAAGGCTACGTAGCAGAAGCGGCCGCTCCACGTGTAATGCTGCATGTGCACGCCCGACATGATGTCAGTATCGAGTATGTACAGCTTGTTTTCGGCCGTTTCGGGCAGTGCCGTTATGATGTCGTCGGCCGTGGCGCTTGCCTGCGCCTGCCTTGGCTGAAACGGTTGTCCTTGCGCTGACAGCACGGCCATGGCCGTCAGGATGAATGTGGCTAATCTTTTCATTTGTGCATTTTTTAAGGTTACTAAATATGGTTTCATTTCACTAATATCTTCCGTGAGCTGCGGCTTCCGTCGGCTCTCGTCTCCGTGCGTATGTACATTCCACGCCCAGGCGACTGCACTACGCGCCCCTGCATGTCGTAATACCTTACGGCTACGGCCTCTGGCCGCCGCCCGCCGTCAGCGTTGCTTATGCCGGTAGCGCCGCCCTCGATGCTCATCGGGCTGGCCACGGCCGTCTTGGTCACGCCGTCGTATGTGTATGAACACTCCGCGGCCACTTCCTTACAGTCGTCGTACAGCCAGATGTTGTACAGCCCGCACGCCTCGAACACAATGTCTACGTTGTCGGCAAAGCCCCATTTGAAGGTTTCGGTGTCCTTGTCAAGAAACCTGTAAGTGTCGGTCTTGAACGTGTAAGGCTTGCCGTCAACCAGCAGCCTCCACTCTATTCCGGCGGGGTCGATGTACATTCCGTCGGCGTCAACGGGGGCGATGTTGAACCTCAACACGATGAATCCGGAAGTCGCGCGGTAGTCTGAATAGTCCAGCATGACCGGAGCGGCCGGAGTGGCGGCGTGCGGCGTATAGGGCGTAAGCGACGGGCGGTCGTAGCGTTTTACAAGAATCTTATCGCCGAGCATCTCCAAAGCCGCGCCGTCAGATGTCATCGCTCCTGTCTGCCCGTCACGGGTGAACACAAGGCTTTCGGCCAGTTCGTAGCCGCCGAATACCGAATAGTCGGCGCGCCCGGGATAAAAGAAGTCAAGAAGCTGCCCTTCGGCCAGCCCTTGGTACTGCCTTTGGCCGAACGACACGGTGTTACCCTCCACCGTACCTTTTATCCATGACTGCGGCGCATACCTCTCGGCAACGCCCTGCACGTACATTTCCTTGCCGTCTTCGCTGTTCCTCACGTTGACAAGGCGGTATATCTCGTTGCCCATGTCGTCCTCGTAGTTCAGGCAATAAGGCGTGTCCGTAGCGTCGGCTGGCGGCACGACGGTCTCTTTCTCGAGGTCGAACGGCCTGAACAGGCAGTCGTAATTCCTGCCGATAATGCCTCCGTACTGGTCTACCGCGGCAAATCCCTCGCCCTCACGGGTGCGCAGGCATCCGTCCTCGCATATATCGAGCCTGATGTATTCGTCGCCGGTGGTGAAGGCCATGCCGTCTTCTATAACTATAGGTTGCAGGTAAAGGTCAAGCTCTTGGAAGTTGTCTATCTGGTCTTGGTGGTGTATGTGCTGTCCGCTTTTTATGTAAACGGCGTCGTCCTTGACGTCGCCGTAGACCCATGTGCCGAAGCCGAAGGCCGTCACTATGTCCTTAAACCATATCCGCGAGCCGTCTGCCGTCACCACAGCGTCGGTCTTTATGCCGCTGTAGTCGTAGGAGCTGTTCATGTAAACTTGGCAGGTGGACAGGTCGTATGTCTTCACCGTGCCCTCAGGTTGGTCTTTTACAATGTCAGTCTGGGCCGCCGATTGCATACAACAACAGGCCGCCAATAGCAGTAAAATAAAGTTTCTCATTTGTGGATTATATCTAAATTGTGTTAATCCAAAAAACAGGTTGTGTGTCATTTTGACACTTCGGGGGGGGGTATTTTTCATACAAAAAGAAACTGATTTGCTTGCAAAAACAGCAAATATTCAAATCGACATGCTTATAATTTGTATAAATTTTGTTAATTGCAGGATTTTAAATATCCATAAAGCGGATGCCTGCCGCTTTATGAAACATGGCCTTTCGCAAGCCAAAAGGCCACCTCTTGCATTTCAACCTGCCAAATGCCGTACTGACGGCAAAGCCTAATTTCTTTACTGTTTAGTTTCGCTTACTCAATTTTTTACAGTATCTTTGCCGAAAATAACTTACTAACAAGGCATATTATGAACATCGGAGACAAAGCCCCCGAAACCTTGGGGCGCGACGAAAACGGCAACGAAATAAAGCTGACTGACTTTAAAGGCAAGAAGCTGGTATTATATTTTTATCCTAAAGACCTTACTTCAGGCTGTACAATGGAAGCCTGCAACCTGCGCGACAACTATCAGGAACTGAAGGCTCAGGGGTATGAAGTGGTAGGAGTAAGCGTCGACGACGAAAAGAAGCACCAGAAGTTCATAGCCAAGAACGAGTTGCCATTCCACCTGATAGCCGATACGGAGAAACAGCTTGTTGAGAAGTTCGGCGTATGGGGTGAGAAAAAGATGTACGGACGCACGTACATGGGCACGATGCGCACAACGTTCATTATCAATGAAGACGGAGTGATAGAGCGCGTGATAACGCCAAAGGAGATAAAAGTGAAGGAACACGCCGCGCAGATATTGAAATGATATTGCTTAAAAACATAACAAAACCTTAAACCGATAGAACTATGATAAACCGACAACTGTTACATCCCGAAAGCATCGTGGTCGTGGGAGGCTCCAACAACGTGCACAAACCCGGCGGCGCGTTGGTAAGAAACCTTATAAGCGGAGGCTATAAAGGCACGCTGAGGGTTGTCAATCCGAAAGAAGACGAGGTGCAGGGCATCAAGGTGTTCCACGACTGCGCCGACATTCCTCCTACCGAACTGGCCGTGCTCGTGATACCAGCCCCGGCCTGCCCTGACACCGTAGAGCTGCTGGCAAGCCAAAAAGGGGTAAAGGCTTTCATAATAATATCGGCCGGATTCGGCGAGGAGACGAAAGCCGGAGCCGAACTTGAGAAACGCATCGTGGCATCATGCGGAAAGTACGGAGCGGCGCTCATCGGGCCAAACTGCATCGGACTGATGAACTCATGGCACCACAGCGTGTTCACGAAACCCATACCTACGCTTCACGAAAAGGGCGTAGACTTCATCAGCGGGTCGGGAGCCACTGCGGTGTTCATACTCGAATCAGCCGTAATCAAGGGATTGCCGTTCAACTCTGTATGGAGTGTTGGCAACAGCAGGCAGATAGGCATTGAGGACGTTCTGCAATACATGGACGAAAACTTCGACCCCGCGCGCGACTCGCACATCAAGTTACTTTACATCGAAAACATCAACGACCCTGACAAACTGCTGTTCCACGCCGGCTCGCTGATACGCAAAGGCTGCCGTATAGCGGCAATCAAGGCAGGCAGCAGCGAGAGCGGAAGCCGCGCCGCGTCATCGCATACGGGAGCGATAGCCAGCAGCGACTCGGCAGTGGAGGCTCTTTTCCGCAAAGCCGGGATAGTACGCTGCTTCTCGCGCGAGGAACTTACCACCGTAGGCTGCATCTTCACGCTGCCTCCGCTGGCAGGCCGCAACTTCGCAATAGTAACCCATGCCGGCGGCCCGGGCGTGATGCTGACCGACGCTTTGTCGAAAGGAGGGCTCAACGTGCCCAAGATTGAAGGGCCTGACGCCGACGAACTGAAAAGCAAACTGTTCCCCGGATCGTCGGTATCCAACCCTATCGACATACTCGCCACAGGCACCCCGGAGCATCTCGCGCTTGCAATAGACTACTGCGAGAATAAGTTTAATGGCATCGACGCAATTTTCGTAATCTTCGGAACACCGGGACTTGTTCAGTTATACGAGGCTTACGACGTGCTCCACAAGAAGATTCTCGAATGTAAAAAGCCAATATTCCCCATTCTGCCGTGCCTTCACACGGCCGGTCCCGAGGTGGCCGAGTTCCTCAAGAAAGGGCATGTCAACTTCAGCGACGAGGTGACTCTTGCCACAGCTCTTACCCAAGTAATGAAGACTCCGCGGCCAGCTTCGCCCGAGATAGAGCTGTTCGGCGTCGACGTTCCACGCATACGCGAGGTCATCAGCCGTATTGACGGCAACGGATACATCTCTCCGCAGCATGTTCACGAGTTGCTCGAATGTGCCGGCATACCAATGGTGCCCGAGAAAGTAAGCGCCGACAAGACCGAGCTTACGGCCTTCGCCGAAAACGTAGGCTACCCTGTCGTGGCCAAGGTTGTAGGTCCAGTGCATAAGAGTGACGTTGGCGGAGTGGCCCTCAACATACGTAGCGCCGAGCACTTAGGCATCGAGTTTGACCGAATGATGCAGATAGAAGGTGCCACGGCGATAATGGTACAGAAAATGATAAAGGGCCGCGAGCTGTTCATCGGGGCGAAATACGAGCCGCGTTTCGGGCACATCGTGCTATGCGGACTTGGCGGAATATTCGTCGAAACGCTGAAAGACGTGTCAAGCGGACTTGCCCCGCTCTCTTACGACGAGGCTTATTCCATGATACGTTCACTCAGGGCGTACAAGATAATAAAAGGTACGAGAGGCCAGAAAGGCATCAACGAAAAGAAATACGCCGAGATAATAGTGCGCCTGTCAACGCTACTGCGCTTCGCAACGGAAATAAAGGAAATGGACATCAACCCGCTCTTGGCCGACGAGAACGATGTTGTGGCCGTTGACGCGAGGATAAGAATTGAGAAGAATAATAATTAAGAGTTAAGAATTAATAGTTAAGAAAATATGTTATGTTGCTTAAATTCAACAACAAAGCATATTTTCTTAACTCTTAATTCTTAACTCTTAATTGAATAAATTTCAGCCAAATATGAAGATACTCGTAATAGAAGACAACGCCGACCTGCGCGAAGTGATTACCCGCTCGCTTGAAAAAGAGCGGTATGTGGTGGAGACTGCGGCCGACTACAGCACCGCGCGGACTAAGGTTTTCATATATGAATATGACTGCATACTGCTCGACATCATGCTGCCAGACGGCAACGGGCTTAACCTGCTACGTGAGCTTGCCGACCGCGGAAAACGCAACAACGTTATAATAATATCGGCTAAAGACTCCATCGAGGACAAAGTCAACGGACTGGAGCTGGGTGCCGACGACTATCTGGCAAAGCCTTTCCACCTCGCGGAACTGCACGCGAGGATACGGAGCGTGATGCGACGCAACGCACAAGGCGGTGAACGCTCGATAAAAATAGGCAACGTGACGATACATCCCGACACGTTCAAGGTGGAGGTCGGCGGCAAGGACATCGACTTAGGGCGCAAGGAATACGACATACTGCATTACTTCGTCAACCGCCCCAACCGCCTTGTAGAGAAAGAGACACTGGCCGAAGCCGTATGGGGCGACGCCATCGACCAAGCCGACAACTTCGATTTCATATACGCCCAGATGAAAAACCTGCGCAAAAGGCTCAAAGCCGCTGGTGCCGACATCGAGATAAAGACCGTCTACGGATTCGGATATAAACTCATAACAGGCTGAAACGCCTGCGAAAAAAAAGCCATACAACAAGCCATAAAGCATGAAACTGCAAAACGTCATAACCTTCCGTCTGTCGATATTAAAGGCCATAAGCATTGCCTTATGGGCCGTATGCTTTTATTTCGCGATAATAAAAGAGATTAACAACGAGACTGACGAGGCCCTGACTACATACGCGGAAACCCTCATTACCGACTATCTCGCAGGCGAGGAATTGCCTGACAGCAGCGCAGCGCCCGGCGACCAGTACGCCATACGCAACGTTACGGCCGACTATGCCGCCCGCCACCGCCACATAAGATACAAGGATTCCGAAATGTATTTCAGTTCAAGCTATGATTACGAGCCGGCCCGCGTTGTGACATACATATTCAAAACGGACAGCGGACAGTGGCGCGAGCTTACGGCCTTTACCGCCACTATCGACAAGACCGAGCTGAAACAGGTCATTCTTTACTGGCTCATAGCACTCTACGTGGTGATACTCGCAGGCATAATAGTAGTAAACCGGTGGACCGTGCGACACAGCATGAAACCGCTCGACAGGCTTTTCAACTGGCTCGACTCATACAAGCTGGGGCAAGGCTACAAGCCGCTTGACAACCCTACAGGCATTACCGAATTCAAGAGGCTTAACGAGACGGTGGCCAGGAGCATAGAAAGAAGCGAGCTGCAATACGAACAACAGAAGCTGTTCATAGCCAACGCATCGCACGAAATGCAGACTCCGCTGGCCGTATGCACCAACCGCCTTGAGATGTTACTCGACGACGAGACTCTTACCGAAAGCCAGATGGCCGAGATAATAAAGACCATGCGCACGCTGAAAAGCCTCTCGGCCACCAACCGCTCGCTGCTGCTGCTCTGCAAGATAGACAACAGGCAGGTGGGCAAAGGCGTGATGATAGATTTCAAAGAGACGACAACGCGCCTGCTTGCCGACCTCGAAAGCGTTTACAGCCACAAGGGAATAGCAGTAAGCGCAAGTCTTGACGAAGCGCCTCAAGCCGAAATGGACGCGCAACTGGCCGACATCATGACGGGCAACCTACTGAAAAACGCATTCATCCACAATACCGCCGGAGGCCGCATTTACGTTGCAACCGACGCACGGACGCTGACAGTTGCCAACACGGGAGAACCGACGAAGCTCGACGAAAACAAGATATTCGAGCGCTTTTACCACTCGGCCGGCAAGAAATCGTCGACCGGACTCGGCCTAGCCCTCGTAAAGGCGATATGCGACCTTTACGGTTTCGACATAAAGTACACGTTTGATAACGGAATGCACACATTCCAGATAACATTCAGCCTAGGGCATAAAGCCTGAATACTAAAAATAAGTTAAAAGGCCGGGGATGCCTTCCTTTTTCAGATTCTTTTCAGAATGAACGGTCATCTTTGCATCAGAAAAAGAAACAAAGATGAATAATAACCCTAAAAAACGTAAGATTATGAAAAGAATCATCAAGACAACAGTAGCCGCGTTAGTTTGCCTCGTAGCGTTCCAGACAGCCGCAATAGCCGACAACGACAAACCGATAAGCATAAGCCAGCTGCCGGCCACGGCACAGCAGGTAATCAAGAAGCACTTCGGAAAGAAGAAAGTGGCCCTAGCAAAGCAAGAGTCGGGACTGTTCGAAAAGAGCTACGACGTAGTGTTCAACAACGGCGAAAAGGTTGAGTTCGACCGCAAGGGCAACTGGACCGAGATAAACTGCAAACTGTCGTCCGTGCCGACGGGACTCGTTCCGGCGAAAATCACACAGTATGTGAAATCAACCTATCCCGGAGCAAAAATACTTGAAATCGAGAAAGACGACAGCCAGTATGAAGTGAAACTGTCAAACATGCTCGAGGTGACATTCAACAGGAACTTCCAAGTAGTCGACATCGACGACTGAAACTAGGATTTAAAAGGACTTATAGAAGCCAAGGAAGTTAAAACCGTTAGCTTTGCGGCAGACGGCCGCCAAGGCTTTCGGCTTTAACTTCCATGTAAACCTAGCGAACGGTTACTCCTTTTACGTCCTCTAACTTCTTTCTTACAATGAAAACAATCATCACATCGCTGCTCCTTGCCGTAACAACGATGATGCCGGCGGCGGCCTGCGCCGAGACCGGAGGCGACAAGGCTATCTCGCCAGACCGTCTGCCGAAAGCCGCCTTGCTGACAATAAGGACCCATCTGCCAAACCGCAAGATAGCCATAGCCAAGGTGGAGAGCGAACTGTTCAGCAAAAGCTACACCGTGATATTCACCAACGGCGAGAAAATAGAGTTCGACGGGCGCGGACGCTGGACTGAGATAAAATGCAAACGTTCTGCCGTTCCGGCATCGCTTGTGCCGTCGCGGATAAGCAGCTACATACGGGAAAACTACCCTGACTGCCGCATACTCGAGATTGAACGCGACGACGACGAGTATGAAGTGAAGCTGTCCAACTATGTGGAAGTGACATTCAACCGTGATTTTGAAGTGATAGACATTGACTGACAACGAGTGATAGTTGCATTAAATAATGATGAATGAAACGGATGATTTGACTAATCCGTAACCCTCCGGCAACCGGCGGGTTTACAAAAGGCCACCTTTCGCAATATGAAAGGTGGCCTTTTAGCGTGCGAAAGGCCACCTTTTGGAAGATGAAAGGCCGTCTTTTGCGACGCAAAAGACGGCCTTTCACAACAGTGCTGACTATCAGCAAGTTACACAGCAGTGCGTTTTTACCGTCTGCTGTCGCTCTTTATGAACTTCGCCGCACCGCTTCCGGCCTTCACGATGTATGTTCCGTCGGCTATGCCCGAACCCGGAATCACATGCACGTAATTGTCAGCGGCCTTGCCACGATAGATTACAGCTCCGTTAATGTCATAAAGAACAACCGACGTTCCGGCCTCAACGCCGTAAACAAGAATGTCGCCGCCTTCAACCGCCACGCGCATACCTCCTTCGGTCTCAACGCCGTCGACACCGGTGGCGGTAAGCGTCACGGGTGACGAATACTTCTCGCCTGAAACCGAGTAAATGGCCGATACCTGATATTCAAGATACTTGTTGTCGGCCGGTTTGGTGTCGGTGTATGTCGTTTCCTTCACCGTCTCGGTGTTAAGACGTTCACGGTTGCGGTAAACGTTGTAGCCCATAAAGGCGTTCTTCTGCGACGAAACGCTGCTTCCGGCAGGCGCTGATACAAGTTTGGCACCTACAGGCGCTAGCTTCGGAGAGAACGGCTTGCGCGGGGCTTTCCTTACGGTGTTAGGCTCGAGCGGAGCGTTTGAGTAAGGGCTTAGTCCTATTGAAATGTTCCAGTTGGCGTCGATGCCGGTCTCTGAGTCGTTCAGCAGGCTCCATGTCTTGCCGTCGTTCGAGTACAGGTTACCGCGCCCGCTGTTGGCAGGGCCTTTGTCATAGCCGAGCGGAGCGGTTATCTCGTTGTGCTCGATGTAGACTGCCACGAGCAGGTCTTTCGACGTGTCGAGGTCTAGCGGCTCGTCAAGTTTCACGTTGTTGAACGCATACTGGCGCATCGTGGGCACGTATTGCTGGCGCACAAGGGTGTTGCCCTCGTAAACGAGGACGAACAGCGCGTCGGGTATCTGGTTGATGTAAAACTCTACGTCGGTAAGCGTCAGTTCCTCATAATCCTTCAGGTCGGACGCCGTCCAGCGCGCTCCCGCGAAGAACGAGCCGCCGTTCGACACGCCGCCCGCGTCATAACTGTTGCCGTCGTGCCAGCGCAGGTATATCGGTTCGCCCAAAGCCGGGAACTGCCAGTCGAGCTTCACGCTGCCGTCAGCCTCGTATCCGGCCGTAAGACCGGTCGGGGCGAGGCCGCCGTTGTCGTAGTAGAGGTCGATTCCGACCGCTTCAGACAAGTCGCTGACGGCCGAAAGCACCGTAGTCAGGCGCACTTGGTAGTCATAATGGCCGGGCACGAGGTTACGGTCGATGTAACTTACGCCCGTAACCGGCTCGTCATTGATCTGTTCGCCGTTGCGGAATATGTCGTAAGCGTAGACGTTCGACTGCGTTTTCTGGGCGTACATACGCACCGCGTCGACAATTTGCGCGGCCACGTCAGCCGGTTTCCTTATCGCTATATATTCCGTTCCCTCTGGTATGTCTGCCTCAATCTCGGTCCAAGCCTCGTTGGTCTGGAATGTTTCCATTGCGATGAAGTCCTGCTCGTCGGTGCCTCCTATCGAGCGCAACAGCGTCAACGACCCGTGTCCGTTATGGTCGTCGGCATTGCGCACGGCCATCTTCAAGTATGACATTCCGCCCGTAGGAATTATCATCGTAGCCTCGCCGCCCTTGGCTGCGGTCATGGCTTTCACGCCTTCGTAAGCATAGTCGGCGGTCACGGTCCAAGCGTTGCCGCCGTTAATCCAGCCATCCACGTCGACTGGAGTTTGCGCCGCGGCGGCCTCGAAGCTCTCGGTCTTGTCTGCGCCGACGTTCATGTCCGGGTCGACGAACGACAAGAGCACGTTGTATCCGTAAGTTGACTGCACGGCCTTAACGTCCTCAGGCACTTTGGCCTCACCCTTAGGCAGTATCTCCACATAGGCGCTAGCGCGGGCGGGTGACACCGTTCCGTCGATATAGACAGTCTCTATGCCATACAGATGCATGCCTTCCACGTCAAGATTTTCGGCAAAATAACGGCGCGTTAAAGGTTCTTCGTTCAGCTTCTCGTTGTCACGGTAAACGTTGTAGCCGGCCACTCCGCTAATGCTTTCAAGTTCGATGAACACAAACTTGGTGTTGGCGTTTTGACGTTGCAACGCCATTGCGAGGAACGTGGAGCCGTCGGGACGTGTCACGACAGACATTCCTCCGGCCGACGCGGTTGATATGTCGGCCAGCTCCGAGTAAGCACCCATGTCGATACTGCCCACCCTTTGCGATGTGGCAAAATCGTAGACGCCTATCGTATGGATGTTTTCGCCGCCCTGTTCGAAGGCGTACAGCAGGCCGTTATGATATGCCGTGCCGCTCGCTCCGAGAAGGGTCGGGCCAGTGCCAATCTTGCTTCCGTCCTTGGTCACATATATACTGGTCTCCCAGTCGCCTACCTCGAAACCGCCGTTGCCGCCGTCAAGGTCGGGGATATAGGCCAAGTGGCGCGAATATTCGGAAATAGACAATGTCTCAAGCACCGTATGCGAGTCCATGTCAACCTTGTAAATGCTGGTGCTGTAGTCGCCTACATAGAAGTTCTCGCCGTCATAAACAATGTTCCTTATTCCCTCTACGCCGTCAATGTCGAAACTCTCGATGAATTCTCCGGCCATTGAGTACTTGTTCACACGCCCGTCTTTAGAATACGTTGAGGTGTAAATGAAGTTGTTGTCCGAGGCTATACCCATCTCAACTCCTTCGTCATGACCGGTGAAAGAATTGAAATACTCCGGCAAGTCTTCGTCAGCGGTCACGGGACGGGTGGTTATGTCGGCCTTGAAGTCTGACACTTCAGCCGTAGGATAATCCCATCGCAAGGTCACTTCGCGGTTGACGTGGACATCGGAATTTACCGCCGACGGTACGTATCGTCCGTCGATGCCGATTATTTCAACTCTAACAGGAGATGTCTTGGCCGACTCTCCGCCGTCAGCATACACCGAAGATATGGCGTACTCATGTACTCCGGCCTCCTCGACAACATCCATATAGCTTGTTCCTTGCACCAAGTCTCCGTTCACCTTTTGGCCGTCACGGTATATGTTGTAGCCTGACGGTTCCTGTTCTGTCATAGTTTCAGGAGCGACAAAGTTGATATTGATATTAAAGTTGCCGGCCACGCCCTGATAAGAGGCAGGGAACCATGTCTCGCCATCCATTGACAAGACGTTGCCCTTGCCGTTGACCGCCGGGCTGTCGTCCATAGCCAAAGGCATGATGTTGCTGGCATTCATCAGCTGGAAGGCAAAACGGTATGTCGAACCGGGCTCTATATACAGCTCGTCTTCAACCGGAACATCGGTATAAGTGCCGTCATACAATATGTTGCCGTTATACCTTTTATTATAAATTTCTTCTCCGTCCTTGTATATCAGAAGCCCAAGGTAAGTGCAGGGATTGACAAGCTGCACGGCAACTGACGATATCCGCTTGTTACGGTAAGGCACAAGGTCGTCGGCATCCCATACCGACGCTGCATAGAAATAGCCGCCCTCGGTTATTCCGAGCTGGTCTGCATGAACGCCGGTTGACCATGACACAGTGGCCTGTTCGCCTGCTTCCGCTAGCGGAGACTTCCACGCAAGGCTGACGTTCTTGTTCATTTCTACGGTGGCGGCGGCCTCAAGCGGAGCATAATACTGCGCTCCTTGCTTTACGAACGCCGACACTGAGTCTGACGGAATAGACTCTACATCGCCGCCGTAAACGGCCGTCACCTTATAACTATACTCTCCGTAAACCAGTTTGTCGTCAGTATACGTTGTCTCGGTGACTGTCTCCGCATTTACCTTACGCCCGTCACGGTAAACATTATAACCCTGAGGCGCACGGTCGGCATCACCCGACCGCCAGCTTAGTTTTACTGAAGCAACGCCCGGTTCGGCCTTAAAGTCAACAGGTTTAGGAGCCGCAGCGTCGGCGTTTACGTTCATATTGACCGTCAACGACAGACCGCCTAACTCTGGAAGGGTAAGCATTTCAGCCGACGTAGATAACTTATCGCCGTTCTTGGCGTCAGCCGAATTGAAGCTGAACGTTATTTCCTGCCCCGCGCCGGGCTGCACCGTGCCGTGCCTAGGCGACATCGCGAGCCACTTGTCGGCCTCGCAAAGGGTGTAGTTGAATATCAATCCCGGCGACTGTTGCAGCACTCCGGTGAGCGTTAGCGTACCATCCTTGATGTCGAACGATGTAGACAAGCCGCCTATACGGTTCACGCCGGTGGTGGCATCGCCTATCTTATAACCCGGAATGTCGGTAGCCACATGATTTACGCCGGTAAGACGCCCGGTGTTCACGCTCCACTGGCGTATCGTGACGCCGTCAAGCATCTCCATTGACGACGCTCCGTCGGCAAGCCAAATATACGGACCGCCGGGCGTTGTGCCGTCAAACGCCGTACCGATGACGGATAGTGTCGCCGAGCTATCAAAGTTTGTGAGGCTTCGCATTATTCCCCCGGCACGGTTAATGCGCGCTATCGTATTATAATTTCCTACCCAGAACTGGTCGTTACGCGGGTCGTAGCAGCAGTGGGTTATCTCCAAGTCAGGCTGGCTTGCCACTGTAATGATGCCTGCCACGCGCTTGTTGTAGAAGTCAAACTGGAACACACGGTTTGAGCCATCGCCTCCGTAGAAGTAGCGTCCGTCAAAAGTAAGGTCGTAAACAGGGTAATACATGTCTGGCAGACGGAAGCGCTCGACTAGCTTTCCGTTCTTGTCATACTTCCAGAACTCGCCAAGCTCGGTGTAAGAACTGGTATAATAGTTCTCGCCATCAAACGCGACGCACGACTGAAGGTCGCCCGACGCGGTGAAAGCGCCCTGTATCTTCCATTGGTTCGTCACGTCGCCTTTGCCTGTTTCGGGCTGTGTATTCAAGTACCACGTCATCGGGCCGTCGCCGGTGTTTTCCAAAGTGACAGTCTTCTGCAGGCTGCTTTCGGCGGCCATGTCGGCCGTCACCTCGGTCTCGGACAACTGCATGACGGGCCTTGTAAGCTGTGCGGTGAAGGCGTTTTCGCCGTCCTTGTCAACAGTCAGCGTACCGCTGTACACGTTATAGCCGCCGTAAACTATCGACACGGTGTAAGTGTCGTCCTCGATTTCATCGAAAACTATCTTTCCATCAGCGTCGGTAGTGGCGTTGTATACGCCTCCGGCGTTGCCCGTAAGCGTCACCGGACAATCGGCCACCGGGCCGTCGGCCGAAGCAACCGTGACCGTTGCCGTAGCCCAGTCGGGATTCCATATCTTCACGTCGTCAACAAACCAATAATCGATGTAGGTGGCCACCGCTCCGTGGGCGCGGAAACGCACGCGGAAAAGGTTGCCGTCAAGGTACTGGCCGATGTTGTACTGGCATACTTTCCAGTCAAATTCTCCCTGCGTGTTGTCAAACTCGTCAACAGTTGTCCATGTCTTGCCGCCGTCGCCGGTCACTTCAACGGCAAGGTAGTCTTTGTTGCGCCGCTCGTAGTTCTGCAGTTTCAGGTTGAAGCGCAGGTAAGTGTTCTTTATGTTGCGTGTGTTCAGCTCGCGCGTCACGAGCGACTGGCTGTACTGCGTCTGGCTTGAATACCTGAAGGTGGCGCAGGGGTCTACCAGCCCTTTGGCGTAATAGTCGATGCTCCAATGGTTTTCGGTGTTGGCATCGTGGTTCACTGTGCTCCACTTGTCGGCGGCCAAAGTCCACGTCTCGAAGTCGTCCTCGAAGGGCAGGAGCCTGATGTCGGGCACCTCTACCTGCAACTGTTCCGACTGCCCTGACTCGCTGCCGTCTGAATAAACGGCGGTCACCGTGTAAACGAATGTGCCGTAGTCGCCAACCGTGTCGGTATATCTCACCTGTGTCAAAGGCGCGCCGTTTACCTTTTCGCCGTCCCTGTACACGTTGAAGCCGGTGAGCCTTGCGCCTGCAGCCGGAGCCTTATTGGGCATCACGCCGGGACGCACCTCGTTGGTGCCGACGAAGATGTCGTCAATCATCAGCATGAAGGCGTCGTCCGACACGCAGTTTATCGTAACGTACTTGGCTTCCTTCGGAATGTCGAACTCGTACAAGTTCCACGCGGCGGGCAGCTCTATATAGTCGCCGCCCTGCACCCACTTGAAGCTCGACGGGCTGGTGCCTGTTGTCGAATAGCCCACGCGCACACGCTCAAGACTGTACGAATCGGTATAGCTGCGCGCCATGAAACTGAGCTTGAAGTCGCTCGTGAAGCTCAGCGCGGGCGATATGATATAGTCGTTGTTGGGCACGTCGGCCGCGCAAAAGTCCACCAGCATCTTCTTGCCCGAATAAGGAGTATAGTTAGGGTTGGTGTCAGTGGCGGGCGAGGTCTGCGACGGATTCATCACTATGAACGCCATCCTCTGCCCTTGGTTGGGAAAGGTGCACGCCTGCCATGTGTACGTCCATGCATTGTCAGCGTCGATATACTGCCAGCCTATGCTTCCCGTAGAGTTTATCACGAAGTCGTCGTGGGTCTCGAAATCCTCCCAGTAGCCGTCTGTCTTCTCAGGAGTGTTCCAGCTTATGGCCACCTCCCTGTCGCTGACTCCCATCAGGCGGAGCCCGTAGGGTATGCCGTCCTCATGGCCTTCAAGGCTTATCCGCGAATAGGGCGACCGCTGAGTGTCGACCTTGGCGGGCAGCGTAGCCGCAGGCTTCACTTTCTCCTGCTTGCCGTCTGTGCGG
>ENA-OOWN01001297-OOWN01001297.1-human-gut-metagenome-genome-assembly--contig:-NODE-1297-length-18840-cov-2.496300_pt1 | contig 18840 bp, 14 predicted proteins | sample MGYA00241406_ERZ501319 | MGnify/ENA primary metagenome ERZ501319 (study PRJEB25962, sample SAMEA2042734) | human gut metagenome | biome: human gut; feature: human-associated habitat; material: faeces... | reverse complement strand
CTGTGGCAGCGGCTGGACGAGCTGCGCAACCAGCACGAAATCCGCTGGGTCTGGGTTAAAGGGCATGCCGGACATCCGGAAAACGAACGCTGCGACGCGCTGGCTCGGGCGGAAACGGCAAAATTCAAATCCTGATTATTTTAAGAGAGAAACTTAAAAAGGCGCAGTCCGGAACTGTGTTTTTAAAGGCGGGGTCGGAAGCCGTGCTTTGAAACGGGTACATCGGGAAGCGCAGAGTAATCCAGCACACTCGAAAAGCATGAACTGATGAAGCGTGTCGCCGGTCGGCGGCTGGGGTGGTGTGCCGGGCATGACGGCTTTTCAATAATAGACAAAAACATCTTGACTTCGGAAACGACAGCCGCTTATAATAAGGCTGTTAAATTTTACGCATATGGACAGAATTATTTTAGGGTATGTAAGCGGCGAGGAATTTGACGCTTATTTTAAGAATTTGAACTGGCCGGGACGTATGGCATTTGTCCGTTCCCGCCGCAGTGAAATTGCAGAACTGGCGAATCCGAAAATTTTGGATACGCTGTGCGATTACGGGTACTTTAATGCGCTGCTGCCGTTGGTTTCTGCCGATAAAGAGGCGGCCGACGCACAGATTATCAGCTATTATACGCCCGGACGCGAGCGGATACGCATTGCTCCCAGTCCTGACGACGAACGGGAAATTCTCAAATATGCGGCAGGACGGCTTGATGTTATCCGTTTTTTGCGCGAGAAGACCATGCGTTTTCTTGAGCTTTCGCATCCGAGGGTTCCTTTCCGCCTGACCATTTATGAAAATGCAACGCAGGATGTGGCCGATTATCTGTTTGAATGGATGTGCCGCAACCACATTCCTCTCGGTACGGCGGGAACGCACTGCCTGTTTGCCAAGGCGTCGCCCGGAGTTATCCGCGACTATCTGGTAAAAGTCGGCTGTCTGTCGGCCAACCGGGGATTTGTTTCCGGCAAGGACTTGAGGCTGTTGGCTCAGCGCGCTGATATTGATGCGGAAGACAGGCATGAGCTTCTGCTGCTAACTGTCAACCGGCTGAAAGTTTCGCCGCAGACGATAATCAATCTGCGCCGGGACGGACTGTTGGATTTCTGAGCCAAGACAAAAAATTAAGAGCGAAACTTTCGGGTTCGCTCTTTTTTTTACGGGGTGCAGGCAGCGGCGCCTTTATTTTTACGGAGTTCAGACAGCGGCGCCTTTATGGAAACGGAACAGAAACCCGAACGCCGGGGTACCGGCGGGCAGACCGTTTTCAGGCGGCTTTCATCCGTTTATAAAGGTCGCGGTATTCCTTTTTGATATCGCTCTCTTTGCGCAGATAAACATTGAAATAATATCCGGCGAAAACGACTATCGAACCGCCTACCCAGGCCAAAGGCGAGGCATAGTAAATTCCCTGATAGCCGATTTTGGAGGCGAGCCAGACGGCGGCGAACGAACGGATACCGAGTTCGATAAAGCCCGACAATACCGGATACAGCGGTTTGCCCATGCTTTGCAGCGTGTTTTTGAAGATAAAAATCATGCCGAGGAAGAAATAGAACATAATGCTGATGCCAAGATAAGACGCGCCGATTTGAACGACGAACGGATCCGGATTGTCCAAAAAGCTGCCGATGATATGGGTGCCGAAAAAGAACATCACGGTGCTCATCAACAGGCTGATGACAAACGATGTCAGGCAGGCTTTCTTAACGGCTTCGCGAATGCGCGACAATTTGCCGGCACCGTAATTCTGGGCGGCAAACGTTGCCATAGCCAGCCCGATGGCCATCAGCGGCTGGGTAGCCAGCTGTTCGATGCGCAAAGCAATGGTGAAACCGACGATTATCTTCTCGCCGAAAGAATTGCAGACCGCCTGAATGACCATAATGCTCAGCGCCAAAATCGAAAACTGTATCGACATCGGAATGGCAATGTTCAGGTGTTCGCGCATAAACGCGGGGTTGTATGCCCAGTCTTCTTTCTTCAGCCGGAGAATCGGATAGTTGCGTTTGATGTATATAATGCAGCAGACAACGGAAATGCTGATGGCAATCACCGTGCCGACGGCCGAACCGATAACGCCGAGGCGGCAGAATTTTATCAGAACCAGATTGAAAATGATGTTTAAAACCGAGGAAAAAATAAGGAAATACAGCGGTGTTTTGCTGTCGCCGAGCGCACGGATAAAACCCGAAAGCAGGTTGAAAGCGACAATCAATACCATTGCCAGCCCGAGAATCATGATGAAATTGTACGAATCGTCATAGATTGCCGGCGGAACGTTTAAAATATGCATCAGGCGGCGCAGGCTCACAATCAAAACAAGCGTCAGGAATATGCTCAGCACCAGGCTGGCGCGAAACGAATGGGTTACCGAGCGGCGCACGCCGTCATAATCCCCTGCCCCGAACCGCTGCGCCGTAACGGCTGTCAGCCCGCCGGTAAAACTGAATGCGATAATCAGAAACGTAAAATATATCGGAGCCGACGCGCCGACGGCTGCCAGCGCGTTTTCGCCCAGAAGGCGGCCGACGATGAAAATGTCGGCAAGCTGGTAGAGCTGCTGGAAGACGTTGCCTATCAGGATGGGCAGCGAAAAAAGCAAAATAAGTTTGAGGGCATTGCCCTTGGTCATATCCTGTATCATCAGTTTTCCTTTGTTATTTTCGGAGCGTTTTCATGGCTGTTTCTGAGCGTTCCGGCTATTATTTTCGGAACATCTTCGGGCAATGTAACGATTTAGATTTAAATTTCCATTAAAATTTATATGGTTTTGGTATGGAAAATGGATTTATCCTGCACACGGAAGTTTTTTCGCCGCGTTGTGCGTGCTTTGCGATATACGGTTTGCAAGTTTGCAAAAAAAACTGCTGACATTAAACGTTCGTTTTAATTCATATACTTTCGTTTTATCTAAATAGCTATTTCGGCGGCAAAATTATCCCCTGCTTTTTGGTGAGAAAAAACGAACCATTTTTTTCATCAGGAGGTTACAGATGAACACAGCAGAACATATTGCCGGAGAGCCGGCAATTTCGGTTATTGTCCCGATATACAACGTTGAACCGTATCTCGGCGAATGTCTTGACAGCCTGTGCGGACAGACCCTGCGCAGTATTGAAATCATCGGCGTGGATGACGGCAGCACGGACGGCAGCGGCGCCCTGTTGGACGAATACGCGGCAAAAGATAAAAGAATTATCGCCGTGCATCAGAAAAATGCCGGCGTTTCGGCGGCGCGCAATGCGGGAATGCGCCTGGCCAGAGGGGAATACCTCGCTTTTGTGGACGGCGACGACTGGATGGAAAGAACGGCGTATGAGGATATACTGCAGAAGCTGCAAGGCCGGCGGCCGGATATTGTCATTTTCAGGCATACAAGTATTTATGGCGGTGAATTACGCCCTACTCGTCCTTACGGCAATATCGGCAATCCACAAGGTTTTTGCGTTCTGGCAGAAGAATTCGCCGTTGTTGTTTGGAATAAATTGTATAAGAAGCAATTTATTGAAGAAAATTTATGCAGTTTTACCGTAGGGGTATCAATCGGAGAGGATTCTTTATTTAATTTATGCTGTTTTGCTGCTTCTCCTTTGTGTACTATTATTGACAGCAGTTATTATTTTTATCGTCAATTGCGTTTGGGGGCAACAGCATCCACACCGATTAGCACAAAACAAGTTTTTTTAATGAAATCTGCGCTTGAAGCATCTGATTTTTATAAACAACTCTCGCTTATTGAACGCTTTGCTGCAGATATTGTTGTTTGCAGGTCCTGCTTATATCGTTTTCAAATTCTTTCGGAACAGCAACGGCGGACAGAAATATCGTACCTGAGCCAATTATGGAGTGATATGAAGAATCGCTATCCGGCTGATATGCTGAATAAAAATAAAAGCCTTATCCAATTATCGGATTTGATACGGCATAAAGGCAAAGAAATGTCCATGCTTCCTTTTCGGCAGAAAATCTTTTCCATCAAAAATTCAAGGGACAAACGACATAAAATCGTGCGCGTTTTAGGACTGGAGCTGAAATTTGAGCGAAAAAAATGCCGAGCTGAGGCAGATGCCTGTCAGGCATAAAAAAGCGGCTTTTATCTGCGGCGGGGCGGCAGGCTGCGCAGCCATACGGCGACTTTGTTATCGACGGCGGCGTCGTATTTTTCGGGCAGATTGTTAAACTCTATGGTTGAAACTATATCGGCATTGCGGGCGGCGTTTTTAAAATCAGCAAAAAAGGTGCCGGGGTTGCTGCCCTGAGTCGTAAAGACCGCCACGGGACGCCCGGAAAAATCTGCCTGTTGCAGGAAACTCTGCATTGGAGTGGCTACGGTATACATCCAAACCGGAGCACCGACAATTACCAAATCATAGCCGGAGAAATCAGGCAACGGCTCGGCCACCGGCGGCAGCGTTTTGCCGCGGAGCTGTTTCCATACGGTGTAATACAGGCCAAGCCCCGGCGACAAAGGCGTTTGCAGCTTTATTTCATGCACGTCGGCGGCAGCCTGTTTTTGAATGCGGGCGGCAATGTCCCGGGTATTGCCGGAAAGCGAATAATAAACGACAAGAACCTTGCCCAAATCCGGCAGAGGTTCGCGCGGAGATTCGGCATAACGCGACATTTCGGCCTTATTTCGTTTGGCAACGCGCCAAAGATGTACACCGCCGGCGACGACCCCGGCAACAATCAAAAGCAGAACGGCATATAAAACGTATTTCAGCATATTTTTCCCTTTCGTGCAGCTCATAATTTCGGCAAGTGCTGCTTATTAACATAAAACATTGATTTTAAAAATCAACCTCCAAAGAAAGAGTGCGGAAACAGGGGGAGACGCAAGACGGTGTTGATTATGGAACTGATTAACAACATTGCCAAAGGGCATGGCGGTGCAGGTGCCGGTAAGGCGGAGAAAGCAACGGCCGGGCGCGGAAACGGGGCAAAATGTAAGATACAGGTGTGAAAAGCAATGAACGAGGTATATATGACGGCTGCGGAGAAAGGAATGCAAAAACAGCTAAAAAATTGCAAAAATAATAACTTGGGAGCAGTGAAAAAACTACAACAAAAAAGGGCAACGATATTTTTTTCACATTTTTTTATTTTTCTTATTGACATTCGGAAAAATTGTCTGTAAATACTCTCTCGTACCTGATGGCGGGGTAGCTCAGTTGGTTAGAGCAGAGGAATCATAATCCTTGTGTCGAGAGTTCGAATCTCCCCCTCGCTACCAACAATGAAAAGGATGGATAAAAATCCATCCTTTTTTGTTTCTATGCTTTCTTTATATCCCCTGTTCTGCTATTTATTGAGATTCTAAATTATATGGTTGGGGTTAGTTGTCAAATTCATGAGCGTCATCACACTCATCGCGGATTTCTTTGATATACTCTCCAACAAGATTTTTTACCATAAAATGCGTGCGTCCGGCAGCTTCCAGAACATAAACTTCTGCTAGACGAATGCTTCTCCCCATATCACTTCTTTGGTTGATATCAAAACTTATATCCGTCGCAGCACTCACATAATTATCAAAATTTTTCTTAACGCTTGCATTATAATGCGTATAGTATTTATCAAATATATGGTGGGCTACTTTTTGCATACAGTCAATGGAGCGGTCATAAGCTTTCAACATTTCTGATGTTTGCTATTCGTCTTTTCCATAATCAACTACGGCACAATCGTTCAACTCTTGCTCCAGCTTATCAATAGCTAAACTTTCATCAGCAGGACAACGTCCTTCTTGGGCATTCGCATTAAATGACAATAAAAAACAAACTAAAACCAACCACTTCATTTGTCTTCCTTTCTACCGCTTGTTATAGTAATGAGGATTATAATAGTCAACTTTATCTTTATAAAGTTTTTCAAAAACTTTTGGTTGACTATGATAGCTTTGAGCTCTGTTATACCATCCTCGTAAATTATTAATATTCAAGACAGGTTTTTTATCTACGCTTTCAAAATACCGTTCCATACGTCTCAATGTCAATAAATCATTAACCTTTATACTTTCTTCTGACGATAAATTGTTTATTGCTACTGCCAATTTATCACTTATCACTTTGTTTAAGGGAAAATTGGTTCCTTTTACCTTATTAACCAATTCTGCAATATCTTTTCCTGCATTTGTTCCTTGATTCATTTCTTCATCAAAAACATTTCTAGTAATTATGGGATTTTTAATCTTATCAATACCATATCTCTGAAAATACATTTCATCTAATATTTGCTTTGCCTGTATAGGTTTCAATTGTCTTACATCTTTGGGGAAATTTTTACCTTTTTTAAGATAACTATTCCATAAGTTATTATATTCATCTAAAGAAAATTGGGTTATACCATAATTTGTTTTTTTTCCTAAATCATTTTCTCTATCAGAATATCCTCCTTCATGCTGTTCTGTACCAAGATAAATAACGCGTCCATCTTCATCTAATTTAGAATGATAAACATCATCAAAACCTTCACTTGGTATGTATCTAGAAATGTTTTCTAACTCATCTTCTTTTCTAATTTTATCATATTCACTAGACTTTTTTTTCTTGTTTTGCTAGTCTTGATACTTGCCTCAAAGTTCTTTCTTCTAAAACTTCGTTAATCAAATTGTCAGTGTCAGCAAACATATAATCATATCCATCTACTCCAATAGCATTTTTCTCAATATTCTCAATGCTACCATATCTATCCAATAATTTATTAGTTTTTTCTTTTTCTCGTTTTTCTTTAAAATTGTTTCTGTATCATCAAAAAAATAATCTGTTCGGCCGGCAGCGTTTGCGGTAAAAAAATAAAGCCCTCTCCGGAGAGGGGGCTTGTGCACATAACGTTGCTTCGAGAGGAAGGCTGAGGATTTGGATTCCGCAGCCTTGAGCGGGCGGCGTTTGCGCTTAAAAGCAGTTGTGGCCGGTTTGCCTTTCCTGCTGACGCTGATATTCCAGAGCGCGCCGGCCGATTTCCGACTTGGCAAATTCTTCGGTGCGGCTGAAAATCTTTTTGTCTTTGAACATGACCGGCGCATAAATACTCATTGCTCCGAGCAGATTACGAAAGCCGACAGGGGACAATTCTTCAATCGGAATATCCACCAGAGCGCGGAACTGCTCTTGTGAAAGCTCAATCCCGTTGAAACGCACCCTGCGCGGCTTAATCACGATTTTATTTCCGGCGGCGGTTTCGCGGATAACGTTTTGCTCATCGCTGCGGGATTTATGGGCAGATACGCTCATATCGATAAATTCGCCCATTGACACCTGACGGCTGCCTTTTCCAAACAGCTGTTCATTTACTTCCTGTGAAAAATTTTTCAGTTCCATAATGATATGTTTTTTATAATTTGACAAAAAACACTATATTCCATCAGGTTTGTTTTGTCAATAATTATTTTATAAAAAAGAAACGAAGTCAGGACGGCAGCATTTATTTTCTGCCTTTTATATTTTTAATAAAGTTAAAAGGGTCGTTCTGTGCTGTTTTCAGCACGCTGTCGGCAATCATGTATATCCTGACGGCAAACAGGCCGCAAACGCCGGAGATGCCGTATTTAACCGGCGTCGGGATATCCATATACTCCGCCAGCAGCCCGCACAGCATACTGACCAGGAACGTTATCAGCATATCGCGCAGGGTCTGGCGGATTGAAATAAACGGCTTTATCATGATTGTCGCCAGGCCGAGGAAAAATCCCCACAGGCTGTAATTGGCTATAATCTCCTTTACCTTTTCCATTTCCCCTCCCCTTTTATTGCAGTATCAGTGCCGGAACGGTTATGGTTTCGGCAGAGGGAATTTCTTTCATAAAAATACTGACGGCGCCCTCTTTGGCCTCTGCCAGCGGGGCGAAATTACCGCTGACGGCATCTTCAAGCCCGAATACGACCAGCGGCAGATGTTCCGGTTTGGCGCCGGGAACGGCGATATCGGCCCGATACGGGTATGTGCCGTATGTACTGTCCGAAACGATGGTGCCGCAGGATACGGACAGATTACTGAACTTACGGCTGCCGTTTTCGTCAATGTACCGCCAGACACCGTCGGAAGTTACGAGGCGGTCGTCGTTTTCGGTTACGCTGCCGGTTACGGAATCCAGCATTTTTTCATAAATTTCCCGGACTTTTTCCGCCAGTTGCGGTACTTCCTTTATAAGTTCAAAGTTCTTGCCGATGCTGACCAGCAGTTCGTAGGCCTCTTCCACGGTCATTCCCGTTCCCGGCGCCACGACCAGAGCGCGGTTCAGATATTCTTTCATCTGCTGGAGCGCCATAATCATCTTGTCGAGCGAATATTCATAATCGGCAGCGGGAAAGTCTTCGCCCTCAATAAACTTGACCAGCTGGGTCAGTTCGACGTTGCGCAAGATGGTAATTTTGGTTCCGGCAACCGGCGCGGAAGAAAAAACAATTTCGCCGCCGGACGCCGTTTCCGACGCAGACGCGGCATAGTCATCGGCGGCCAAAGGTTCGGCGCCGTCGTCAAAATACACGTTCAGCTGACGCTCAAAAAAGCGGAACGGAACTACGAAAGACGACGTTTTGCCGTCTGCAATGTAAACCGCCCTGCTGGTATCGTTTTGTATAGTCATGTGTTTTACTCCTCAATAAATAACCTAAAAAAATGCATACGAAAAGGGAACCGGATTTGTATCCGGCTCCCGGTATCCTGTCCGCTGCAGGGAAGAGTGTTCTGCCTTTGCGGCATTGTTTCAGCCTTTAAGGCATTATTCCGCCTTTGCGGCATCTTCTGAGCCGCGGACATAAAAAAACGCCCCGAAAAGGGCGGCTGGGGAACGGCAAATTACACGACTGCCGGAAAAAGAGCGTTCCGGCGGGCATTTTCTGCCATTCTTGCGTTTTTTGTAGCAGATACTGACACAGATGTCAATAGTTTCAGCACCGGTTTTGAAAATTTATTTTGGTTGAAGTTTGGCGGCAGAAGATACAAAAACAGAAAACAGGAAACCGGATACGGAGGATATTCGGCAGCGGTTTGATACGGATGCCCTCTGGGAAGGCAGAATATAGAAAATATGGGGGATACGGAGAGATATCCGGTTACCGCCCGTCGCTGCCTTTTTTCCGGTTCAGGGCGGGAGGCAGACCGCCATAGCTTTCGGCAAAGGTTTTGCGCGTGCTGTAGGTTAACTCCCGTCCGGCATGAAACACCCTGATGCCGCCGGAAGAAAGGCTGATGCCGGTTCCGTCAGAAAAGCGCACGGCGGGCTGCCGGGCATCCGTCTTGTAGAACAGCCTGACGACGGCGCCGCCGGTTCCCGAAAATTCCTCGCAATTCAAAAAGCCGCGATTGTCAAGCGAAATGCCGTGTCCGTTCGGAAACTTCATCGTTTCATTTTTGGCGATGCTGACCGAGCGGCCGTTGACAATGTAGTTCAAAACCTGAAAACGTCGGTCGGTAATCAGTTTGACGCCGCCTTTGAGGGTCAGGAAACAACGTTCGCTGCCGTTCAGATAAAGCTTTGAACCGTCGGGTACATCCACCCTCCCCTTTTGCAGATGCAGCAGCACACCATTCGCCAGCCGACAGGACACGACATCGGTTCCGGCGACGGCAATGCTGATACCGTTGGGATATTCTTCAATATACGGCCGACGGGATGAGGAAGGAGTTTTGGAAGCAGACGGGCGGGAGGACGCAGCAGCAGACGGACGGAGATGAGCGGCGTTATCGGAGGCCGGCGCGGGGGAACGGTTTGCGGCTGAAGTATCCGTTACACGGGAAACGCTCAAAATCCGGCGTTCGGCATAGTCTATATCGACAATTCTTCCGTCTTTATGAACTGCACGGTAGACATTGCCCTGCTGTAAGCTGACGACCGGGCTGGCAGCGTCTATGCGGTCTTCAAGAATTATCGCAGCCTGCATAAAGCCGGCACAGAGCTTTTCCAGACGGGCAGACAGCGCGGCGTCCAGATATTTATGGCTCAAATCGTTGCGGAGCTGTTTAAATTCCGCCCAGCGTTCCGCTTCCTCGGCGCTCAGCATCTTTTTGCCGCGAAAATAAGCCCAGGCTGCCGACGGCTGGACGTTTTTGCCGTTGAACAGACAGAACTGGCTCATTTTGTATTCAATCTGCTGAAAAACCTCAAGGTAATTTTTGCGATACAGATAGCCGGCGACGCGTTCGAGAAAACCGTCAATGTCCATGCCGGAGCGGTCAATAACGGCGGCGGCGGGAAATAGCTTGGCAACATTTTTTATCAGCGCTTCCTTTTTGTCCGACCCATAAGGATAATTTGTTTCCACAAGCAAGGCGGCTTCCGGGTTGGTACGGGCGTACTCCTTGATGCGGGAGACAAATTTGGAATTGCTTTCATTTTCACCGCGAATCAGCAAATCCGGATTCAATGCTGAAACGAGCGGCGCAAAACTTTTTGCCGTGCCGACATACGCGTCGAGGCGTTCAAGCAGCGGCCTGTCGCAGAGGCGACAGTAAGAATCGAGATAACGGCGGCGGACGGAAACGTTTTTGACCGTTTCGCGCTCGTTGAATTTGCCGATGCCGTCCAGCGTATCCCACTGGTGATGCATCAGGTGGCGGATGTTCAGGCAATCCTGAAACGCGGCAGCGGAAGGCAACAGCCCTTCGCTTTCCGCCTGTGCCATGTAGTTTTGCCCGGCGCGGCGTCCGAACAGTTCGCGCATTATGCCGTTGCTTTCTTCCGACAGGGCGGCAAGCGAACTCAGGAGAACGTTTTCAAACGGAGCAATCAGAGCCGAAGAAAGCGCCTCGGTTTGTGCCGTTTCCACATCTTTTTCGCTGTAACGGCTCTTTTCCGGCGGCAGCAGCGCCAGTACGTCCAACATACTTTGAAAGCGCTTTTCTATCCATTCGTCGGCAAAAGCGTCGGCAAGGCTCCTGCCTTTTGCGTCATGGTTATATTTCATCAGCCAGCGGCCGGAAATGACAAATCTGGCGTCTTCAAGGGTTTCGCCCTTTTCATAAGCGGCGACATAGCGTTCAATGCGCGCCGGAAGGGAATTGCCGGCACTGTGCACGGCAAAGTTTTCAGGCGTGGAAAAAATCCCCGGTTCTTCGCTCCGAAGCTGCGCCGAGGTATAATTGACGCTGACAAAACAGTAATGCGCGCCGTGTTCGGCCGGCTTGTTGGCGATGAAATCCGTATAGGCACGGCGAGCCTCAGGCGTGATTTCCTCCACTTCCCACGGGTTGTCGACAACTTCCCCTTCATACAGGCGGGTTATCTGATAATTGGCGAGGTTCAGCGGCTTGTAGCGGCGGACGACCTGTTCCAGATTGCGCACGAGCGATATATAGTCCCGGTACACGGCCAGCAAGTCCTGCTTGCGGCGCGGCGGAAGCGAAGCGGCATACAGAGCCGACATGTTTAGTTTTTCCGGCATTGCGATTTCATTAATTCTTTGTTGATGCAAAATCTCTTTATTGGTATAAAGAGGAAAATATTGTTGCCGAAAATTTTGGTTTTGTCAATACAAAATCAGGCGGCAAAGCAAAAAATATGCCGGTGTGTGATGAGGCAGCTCCGATAAATCCGAAAGTGATTTGATAAATCCGAAACTGGTTCGATAAACCTGAGACTGGTTCGATAAATCCGAGCCTGATCCGATAAATCCTGCGGATAACCGTTGAATTAAAATCAGATTTTGCTTTACGGAACAAAAAAACTTTTATAAATTCTGGTGTGTCCGCACATATATTAAAGAAAAAGTAACGGCTGTTAAAGAAAAAATAACGACTATTGAAAAAAATAACGGCAAAACGCAATTACAAAATTACAGAGAAAAAAAGAGAGGGAAAGAGATGAAAACCAGATTATCGGCAAAATATTTCCGGACAGCCGCCGCAATACTGTTTTTGGCGGCGGGTTTCTGCCAGGCGGCGCAAGCGGAAGACACGATTTATGACGTTATCAACCGCGAAGATACAAAGGCCTTTTCCGACATGGTCATGCTCGGTTACGATATTGATGAACAGGATATTGACGGATATACGCCGCTGATGATTGCCGCGGCGGCGGGAAAGACCGGCTTTGTCGGATATCTGATTGACAACGGCGCGAAAGTCGATAAACGCTATTATCAGGGCGGAACGGCCATGCACCGTGCCGCGCTGGGCGGCTATACCGACGTTATCAGTTCCCTGATTGACGCGGGCGCCAACGTCAATATGCCGGATTTGGACGGTATGACGCCGCTGATGATTGCCGCCAAGAACGGACATCGCTTTACGGTCGAGCTGCTGGTGCGGCGCGGTGCCGATGTCAATTTCCGCAACGTCAAAGGGGAAACAGCCTTGGACATTGCCAACAAATACCGCTATAAAGAAATTGCCAGATTTCTCCAGAACGAAGGCGGGCGCGCCAAATCCCCGGACAGCGGCAAAGAGGCTTCCGACGGCGGAAACCAGGGGCTCGGGCTGGATATTGACGACTGGAACGATACCGAATTCGACTGGGGGCTGTAAACTGCGGCACTGTTAACAGCGCACAATATATTTTCCGGGGCCGGAGCGTGTTTCTCCGGCTCTTTTGCGTTTTTTTCGTTTTGGGGTTGCGGGAGACGGACTGACGCCCTATATAAAAGATAAAATGTTAAGACAATGAGTCAATTTTGACAGGGAGTGTTTTGATTATGGCTGAAAAAATCGAATTTAAAACCGAAGTGAACAAACTTCTGGATATTGTCATCAACTCGCTTTATTCCGAAAAATATATTTTTTTGCGCGAGCTGATTTCCAACGCGTCCGATGCGCTTGACAAGCTGAAATACTGGACGCTGACCAACCCGGATTTACAAAAGCCCGGCGAAGCGTACAAAATTACGATTACGCCGGACAAAGACCACAATACGCTGACGATTTCCGACAACGGCATCGGCATGAACCGCGATGACCTGATTAACCATATCGGCACGATTGCCAAATCCGGTACGGCGGAATTTTTGCAAAACACCAAGGACAATGCTTCAGCCGTTGACCTTATCGGCAAGTTCGGCGTCGGCTTTTATTCGGCGTTTATGGTGGCGGCAAAGGTGGAAATCACGACCAGGCGCGTGGACAGCGACAAAGCCTACAAATGGGTTTCCAACGGCGTGGACGGTTTTGAAATATCCGAAGCGGAAAAAGCCGGAAACGGTACGGACATCAAACTGTTTCTCAAAGACGACGCCAAAGACTACACCGATACGATTTACCTCAGGAACATCATCCATACCTACTCCGAGCATATCGACTACCCGATTGTGCTGAACCTCGGCGACGCGGGCGAAGAAACGGTCAATACGGCTTCGGCGCTGTGGACGCGCAACAAGGCGGAAATTACCGAGAAACAGTATAAGGACTTTTATCAGCACGTTACAAAAAATTTTGACGAGCCGTGGATGACGCTGCATTTCAAGGCCGAAGGCAGCATCGAGTACACCGGGCTGCTGTTCGTCCCTTCCAAGGCGCCGTACGATTTGTTCCAGCCCGACCGGCTCGGCGGCATCAAGCTGTATGTCAACAAAGTATTCATTTCCGACAAAGTCGAGGGGCTGATGCCGATGTACCTCAGGTTTGTACGCGGGGTTATCGACAGTGCCGACCTGCCGCTCAACATTTCACGCGAGATGCTGCAACAGAGCGCTTTGATTGCAAAAATCCGCCAGGGAACGGTTTCCCGCCTGTTCAAAGAGCTGAAAAAACGCGCGGAGAACGAGGAGGATTATGCAAAGTTCTGGAACGCATTCGGTATTGCGTTTAAGGAAGGAATTTATGAGGACTTTACAAACCGCGAAGAAGTGGCCGAACTGTCGCGTTTTTATTCGACCAAGAGCGAAAACAAACTGACATCGCTTGACGCCTATATCGAACGTATGGGCAAAGACCAGAAGGCAATTTACTACATCACCGGAGACGATGCGAAGACGCTGGCGTGCAACCCGCTGCTGGAAGCATTCCGCGAAAAAGATATCGAAGTTTTGCTGCTGACAGACCCGATTGACGAATTTTGGACGCAGACACTGCTTTCTTACAAAGGCAAGGATTTGAAACATATTTCGCAGGCGGACATGAAACTTGACATCAAACGCGAAAGCGCCAAAGCGGACGAAAAAGGGCTTAAGGAGCTGACCGAAAAGATGGCGGAATGGTTCAAAGGCGAAGTCGGCAAGGTCGAAACAACCGAAAAACTTACAAAAAGCCCGGCATCATTGACGGTTGAGGACGGCCAGATGAGCATTCATCTGGAACGGCTGATGCGCAACCATCAGCAGAAAACAGCCTTTGACAGCACGAGGATTCTGCTTGTCAACCCCTATCATCCGCTGATAATCAAACTGGCGGAACTTGTCGGCGACAAAGACAAGGAAGCCGAAGTCCGCGATGCGGCACAGCTGGTATTGGAACAGGCAAAAATCGCCGAAGGGGAAGCTGTTTCCAACCCGAGTTTGTTTAACGAAAAGCTTAGCGAGTTCATCTTACGGGCGATTTAAACGGACAAAATGCCAAACGTTCTTTCTTTGGCGCAATTTAAGCAGCCAGAACGCTGAACATTTTATTCTTCGGGCGATTTAAAGGAACAGAAAGCGCCGGCACGGACAGAAAAGACATTGACGGTCGGCGTTTTTTATGTTATTTTATCCATATACAGATGTCCGGACAAGGGGTTCCGGACGGTTTGGAGCGTCTGAACGGTGAATTTTGACAATTTGAAATACGGCTTTCTGATTTCGATGACGACGATGTTCGGCGGCAGCACGCTGGAGCTGTATGCTCAGGACGAAAACGGCGGCAAAGCGAAAATCGAAAACACCGAGACCTACCGGCAGCAGTTTTTGGAAAGCATTGCCCCCGACAAGCGGGACATCAGCGTCGAGTTCGTGGTTGATTCCGTGGCCCAAAAAACTTCTAACGGAGACCTGGTCGCTGATGTCAACGTTATTCAGCTGCTGGCCTATCTTGATCAGGACAGCGACGAATATCAGAGCTATATGGCAAGCCGCCACATTGTCGCGCACGAAATGTGGCACCGCATCTGCATGATGAACGACGTATTGGAAAAGCCGATGTCGGCGACGCATTACCGTACCGGACGCGATAATTTTGAGATTACGGCAAGTCTGGTACAGCTGCTGACTTTTCGCGACGACTATATCCATGCCACACCGGAACAGCGCCTTGAGCTGCGCAAACTTGAAGACCCGAAAATCCGCATGTATATCATGGCGGTTGAGCACGGCCTGATTAATCCCCTTTCCGCCGACAAAAAAGACTTTGACTTTGAGATGGAATTTATTGCCAGGACGGTATCCGGCTACTGGAACAACAATATGGCACAGACATACGCCCCGCTGCACAACGCAATGACGGAAAAATCCGGACGAAAGGAATTCAAATCTCCGGCGTATGAAAAGAACTTTATGCGCGACATCAAACTGATGAACACTATCGGCGGCATTGACTTTTCCAAGCTTTACAACGTCAAAGACGTCCGTAACCGCGCGGCGTTTCCCGAAGGAATGGCGGAGGACACGACGGTTATCAGACAATCCCTGACGGCACCGAACTATGAAACGTGGGTTAACAAGAGAAGCCAGCTGAAACGTTTTTCGCGACAGAAAATAGATATTCCGAACTTTGCGGGTAACCGGCTGGCGGAAGAACGCCGGCAAAGGCCGCATGACGAGCGCAAACAGCCTTATCAGATAGCCGAAATGGCCGGCGGCTACAAGGCGTACCCGTTTATGAAAGTTCCGTTTTATGCGGCGGTGCAGCTGAACGGCGCGGGGCGGACAATCAAGCTTTATCCGCACGGGGCAATGGACGTTATCGGCGCAAGCGACGCAGCGGGGAAAGCCAACATCAAGACCCTGAATTATGACGGCAGCTATGAAACGGGACAGCTGAAAAACGGCCGCAAAGACGGCGTGTTCGTCTTTTATAACCGCCATAAGAAGGAAATCGGGCGCTGTACTTATGTCCAAGGCCGGGCGGCAGACGGCGAAACGGTGCTGGCAGCCGGCGGCGAATATATACGCTACATTTACAAAGCGGGAAAACTTGCCGGCATGGACTGCATCCGGGAAGACGGCACCAGAAAGCCGATATGCACGCTGGAAGGCGGCAAACCGGTGAGCGGACTGATTCCGACAACAGACGCCAGGACCTCTTCCGTCGGGCGTTCCTACCTTTTATACAGCGACAAACAGCTGCTGGCAGGGCTGCTTTTTGACCGGCAGCACAGACTTTCGGAAAAGCAGGACATCATAACCGGGCAGTACGGGCAAAATGTTTCGGCACAGGCAGAAAATGCGAAGCATAAGGCTTTGGCCGGGAGCACGGTCAGAATCGAACGTTTTTATGCTGACGGAAAGGTGAAATATGAGGCGGAAAGACGCAGCATCACCCTCAGACAGCCATACGGAGAGGCGGAAAAAAGCAACACAGTCCCCGGGCAACCATACGGCACAGCGGAAAAAATGCGTAGCGACACGGCTAAAAAAGGAACAGGACTGACAGAGCGCGGCAGCGAAACGAAAAAAACACCCTCTGGTCCGACGGCGCGGTACGGTATGGCCGGCAGGCACCCTGCGGCACAGTCCGTACAGGTATGCCGCGAAGCCCTCTTTGCCCCTGACGGGCATCCGGTGATGGCGGCAGAATACAACGGCGGCCGGAGAAGTCTGAAAATAAAGATGCGGGAATTTTTATCCTTCCTGAAAGGGATTTCCATGCCCGGTACGGACAAGAACACGCTGGTTTCGAGCCTGCTTGCGTTTCGCAGCCGGACGACGACAGAAAATCCAATCCAAATTGCGGCGGCCAATGCCTCTCGGTCTGCGGAAGGCGCAAACCATGCGGCAGAAGCAGGAATCTCCCGGGTTGCCGCGGCTAATACCGCTCAGACGGCAGAGATAAACTCCTATCAGATTACCGCGGAAACGGCCGCTCAGGCTGTTGAGGGAGATTCGGAGAGAACGGCAAAGGCAAGTGCTGACCGAACCGGGACGGGCTCTCCCCTGCCCGCGACGAGCGGCAGAAAAACGTCGGCGACGACCTTTGAAAACAAAACAGACATCACCGGCAAAAGCTCTAAAAATCAGTCAGTTGCTGATAAAAACCAGGATAATCCGTCAGCCCGCAAAATATCGGCCTTTAAAAACAAGGCCAGGTTTATGATGATGCGGCAGAGGGAGAATGTCTGAGGCCGGAGAAATCGCCCTTGACGCGCGGCAGCCGGAAAAGCCAGGCCGACACGGTTCCTTTTTGTAAATTTTTCCTTGCAATTTTAGACAAAACATTTTAATCTGCAAAAAGTTTTATTGTATTACTTAAATATATTTATTGTTATGGAAAATTTTATTGTCCAAATCAACGGCAGCTATATTGACCTGCCGTATGTTGCAAATGCCGCAGACGGCAAAAGCCAGCCGCGGCGTTCTTATCTGACTTCAGGGACAGAAGTTGCATCCGGCTGCGGTTACAGCTACTGTTATAAGACGCTGAAACTCGTTTTGAAAGGAAAAGAACACTTTCTGCCCGAAAATCTGTATCGCGAAGGCGTATCCTACCGTTTTCTGGATTACCATACGGAATGGCCGTTCCTGTTGCGCGAAAGAGGCGGAAAAATCGTCAAAAAGCAGATTCCTCTGCTGGCTTTGTACGGGATTGCACCGGAAGAAGTCCTTGACAGAAGCGCTTTTTGCAAGCTGACTTTGCCCGAATTTCAGCACAAAGGGAAGCTAACGACGGTTTTTTATGTCGGAGCATACCGTTTCGGGGTGGCCTTTGAGAGCGACTTGATGCAGCTGTACCACAGGAAAGCCGAGTTTGCAGAAGACAAGGCTGCTCTGTTTATGGCGGACGAATACCGGTTTTGGATTGACGGCGGCAGCAATCCGACGGCTTATTTTGCCGACGGGTTAAGATGCGAAAAAACGGCACCGTTCATTGACGTTACCGATTGCCAGGATCCGCTTCCGGTCGGCAAAGAAACACTTGAACGTTTCTGGGACGAGCTTGACCTGTACCGAATCCCCGAAAAAGCACAGGAACTCGGAATAGGGAAAATCCTCGGCAAAGCGGCAGATGCCGTCCCGCTCCGGGATTATTCCGTTGAAGCAGAACTTCTGCCGCCGTTTGCCACAAAAAACGGCTATCGTTTCGGCAGCAGAAGCCATACCTTTCAGGAAGACTGCGTTCTTTCCGCCCTGCCCGGGCATATCAGAAGCATTATGAAAGAAGAGGCGCCGCAAAAATTCGGGCACTTGTTTCAGACAGGTTCCTAAGACGGACGGAAGCTTTTTAAGGAAAATGTCCGGCGGCAACAAAAAAAGCACCCTGTACAGGGTGCTTTTTATTTACAGAGTTGCTTCCCGAACGGTTAAAAATGTTCAGAACTGACAAATTTGACGGCCGGCGTTTCCTTTTTTTCATCACGCGTCAAGATGCACAACAGCTTGGCAAAATCAAGATTTGCCTTTATAACGCTTTTGTTGGAACGGGCACGTTTCCACGCAGGGTGCGTGCTCGCACTGCTGGCACTGCACGAGGATCTGCAGCGGGCGGATGTCCTGCGTGACGGCCCGGGTCTCGTTCATGACGAAGATATTCTCTTCTGCCAGCGTCGCGGCGGCCGGCAGGCCGTTCGGGATCATAATAGGCATGGCGTGGGTTCCTTTCTATTAGCGGTACGTGCTGCGCGGGGATGGATGTGCTTACCGGAGCGCCTGGTCGAGATCATCGATCAGATCCTCCGCGTCCTCCAGGCCGCAGGAATAGCGGATCAGATCCTCGCGGACACCGGCAGCCTGCAGCTCCTCGGCATTCATCTGCCGGTGCGTCGTCGATGCCGGATGCAGGCAGCA
>ENA-OOWN01001292-OOWN01001292.1-human-gut-metagenome-genome-assembly--contig:-NODE-1292-length-18891-cov-19.477118_pt1 | contig 18891 bp, 14 predicted proteins | sample MGYA00241406_ERZ501319 | MGnify/ENA primary metagenome ERZ501319 (study PRJEB25962, sample SAMEA2042734) | human gut metagenome | biome: human gut; feature: human-associated habitat; material: faeces... | reverse complement strand
TATGTGCAACTTTTTACTTGTGTTTGTCATTCCAATTTAATTCCGCCAACGGGTAATGATAGTAATACGGTGAAATTATAATTAAAATAAAAGAAATAGTTGGATACAAATAACGTTTTATAAATTATTCTTCGTAATTTTGCTTGCGTTTTAAAAATTAACATCATGAAAAGAATCTTTAGTTTTGTATGTATGTTGCTCTTAGCAACAAGTGCGAGTTTCGCGAAGAACGTAGTTCCAGTTTACACATCGTGTGGCAAGGTGGCTCATATCGATACGGATAGAACTTCAATAGGAAATACCCTCCAGCAAGTGGCAGCTATCGAGAAAGCACTTTGTGATGATTAAATAGTAATTGAATAATAGCGCCAATGAGGAATTTCCCTCATTGGCGTGTTTTTTTATAAAAATAGAAATGGATATGTATCGTAGAGTTGTCTTATCATTATTGAGTTGTTGCTGTTTGTCGCTCTCTGCACAAACCATCGACTGGTCGAAGTCGGCTGTGAAGCCAAAGGCGGACAGTATAGAGAAAAAGATCCTTGAACCGGCGAAATATGTGGTCACCTATACGTACAGGTATGCCAAGGACGCCAAGTATCCTGATGAGAAGCGTGAGGGATTGACCGTGCTGGAGATAGGTGACAGATATAACCGTTTTTGCGACTATTACACCCTCAAGTTCGATTCGCTCACCGATGAAATTTCGCGTGGTAAAATATCATTGAACGAATACACGTCTATGGCTCTCAGCTCGTTGAAAAAGAGCAAGTTTGAAGAGAATATCGTCATCGACCTGCATAAGAATGAGGCAACCGTGCAGCGCACGGCCGGCGGCACTACCAAGTATCAGTATGAGGAGGCCTGTCCGCAGCTGAAATGGGACCTGCTTCCCGGTGACACGGTCATATCCGGATATCATTGCAGTAAAGCCACGACCCGTATGTACGGACGCGACTATGTGGCATGGTATGCTCCGGAGATCACCATGCCATACGGTCCCTATAAGTTCGGTGGTCTGCCGGGACTGATACTGTCTGTGACCGACACGGCCGATAACTTTGAGTTTACTCTTGATGGTCTGCAGAAGACCGGTAATTTCACACCTGTATATCTTTGGAGCAGCAAGGACATCGTAAAGGCAAGCCGTGATAAGGTGCGTAAGATATACAAGAACTATTGTGCCGATCCTGTCGGAGCATTGACAAGCGACGGCAGCGTGACAGTGTCTGACGATGTGAAGGCTACGGTAGAATCGAAGCCTTATAATCCCATAGAACTTGAATAGGCTGTTGTTTGTCCGTGTCGTCACAACCTTTGCCTTCCTTTTCCTCGTTGCCGCACATTGCGTGTCGCGCACTCAGGGTGGTGACAGAGAGTTGTCTTTCAGCGTCCTCGATGCCGCCCGTGGCACTGCTCTTGGCAATGTGGTGTGCAGGGTGTACACCGCCGGTGGCAAGTTCCATGCTTATGGCATATCCGATGGAGGCGGCGGTCTGCATATCCATGTCGGGCACGGTGACCTTATCGAGTTCTCGTATGTGGGTTACCAGACCGTGAAGGTCAACGCCGACACCTGTCATGTAGGGCGCAGTAACGTGGTGAGGATGCAGGCCGGTGCCGCGGCGCTCCGCGAGGTCACTATCAAGGCCCGTCCGGTGACGGCAAGGGGCGACACGCTGGCTTATAATATCGGCTCTTTTGCAAAGCCCGGCGATGTGCATCTGGAGGATGTCCTCAGAAAGTTGCCAGGCATCAAGGTGGCCGACAACGGCACGGTGTCTTATCAGGGCAAGGCCATCAGCAAGTTCTATATTGAGGGTAAGGACCTGCTTGGCAGCAGCTACGGTCAGGCTACAAGGAATATGCCTGTCGATGCGGTAGCCACTGTGGAGGTGCTTGAGAATCACCAGCCGGTAAGAATGCTTCAGGGGCGACAGTTCTCCGATAAGGCCGCGTTGAATATCCGTCTTGAGAAAAACCATCGCGCGCGTCCCTTCGGAGAGGTGACAGCCGGCTTGGGCGGTTCGCCGACGGTATGGAACAACAGTCTGTTCCTTACCCAGATACTGGGCAAGAGCCAGCTAATGCTCACTGCAAAGATGAATAACAGCGGTGAGGACCTGTCGGATGAGACGCGCGAGCATATCGACATCACCGACCTCGACGCGTATGAGCCTCTGCCGTCGGCGTTGCTGCCTACAGAAGGTAACGGCGAGACTTTGCCATCCAGCCGGTATCTTCACAACAAATCGTATTCTGGAGGGATCAACTATCTCACCAACGTGTCGGCCAACGCCACCCTGCGCTTTAACGTGTTGGCATACGAGGACCATTCATTCTATGAGGGCGATTACGGATACACCTATGGCGGTATGAATGCCGTGGCTTTATCCGAGACCCAGCGAAGGAGCATGCGGGCGCTGACCCTGCTGCCTATAATGAAATACGAGCTAAACTCCGACCGGACGTATCTGTCGGATGAGCTGCGCTATTCATACGGCCATTCATCGATGGACAATGTACTGACATCGAACGGGAAGGGCATCGCCGAGCATACCGATAACCGTCCGTCCTACTGGCGCAACTATCTCGTGGCAGCCATTCCGGCGGGCAGCCTTATCTTGCAGGCAAAGTCGTTGCTGCGGTATTATGACCGGAGCGAACAGCTTGACGATGCGTCCGACTCCGTCGCATTGTATAATGTCACAGACAGATATACCGTCCGGGCGTTTACGGCCAAAAACATCGTCACCACCTCCATGCCTCTGTGGGGTAACCATCTGGAGATGGATCTGCGCGCCCATTATGCAGACACATGGTACGGCTATTCCGGCAGGGTGCGTGCCGGCAAGCTGCGTGTAGGATTCACTCCGCGGTATGTCTTCACCTTCGGCAATGACAGGACATTGTCCGTCGGCCTGCCGATAGAATGGCTTAAAATAGACCATGCATCGCATGATGGCATTAAGCGGGCACGTGACCGCATGATGCTGTTGCCGTCGTTGGATTTCAATTTCAGGATGAACGACCGATGGCGTGCCGGCTTCTCGGCTTCGATGGCGCTTGACGATATGTCGGCCGATTTCTGCTCTCCGTATGTCCTTAGAACATCCTACCGTACGGTCTATGTGCCCGGCACAGATGTCTTTCTCGACCGTAGCGGACGTCTTTCTGCGCGGGTCAACTATCGCGACCTTGCCACGATGCTATTTTGGAACGCGTCAGTGGCGTATATCGACGAACGTCTTGACGGTTACACCGACTACGACTATACCGACACGCTTACTGTCATGACGGTCAAGGGAGGTGTGAACCATCGTCGGCATCTCATCGCGAGTATGGGTGTCGACAAAGGATTGACTGATGCCGGACTGACTCTTAAGGCCGATGTCGCCTATGACCTCACATCCTCTTTTCTCTCACAGTCGGGTATCACCACGATCAATGAGTCGAACAATGTGACGGCAAGCCTGAGTGCCGTGTGGCAGAAGTTGAAATGGCTCCGTATGACTGTCGGTGCCACCAGCATGTTCTATTGGGAGAACAACGATGTGGAGCGTTCCGAGGTGTTGGCCTCGTTCACCGGTAAAGCGTCGGTCTATCTGTTCCCGTTGAAAGGGCTTGCCCTCGAACTGAAATATTATCAGTCAACCAATGAGCTCTCGTCTTCCTGCTTTCAGACATCCGTGCTGTGTGACGCCGACGTCAGATATGATATCAACAAGTCGTGGAACGTCGGCTGCTCGCTGTCCAATCTTCTCAATACCAAGGAGTATGCGGTTGTCCAGACATCAGGTATTAACACTTCCAGCTACCGGCTCCCGTTGCGAGGCAGAGAGGTGATGTTCAAGGTCGGACTGCGTTTGTAGCCGCCGGTTGCCGCTTCCATAGTCATATCTTTGGACATTGCATGGCAGAGGGATTGCTGAGAGGATAAGGCAAATATGCGGAAGTTTGAAATAATTTCTAATGAAATATTTGCAGAATGCAATTATTTTGCTAACTTTGTGGCAGCGGATTCCGGATGACGTCAGTCTTTCCGTTTGTGATTCGCCGATGAAAGCGGGTGAAAGTCCCGTATAGTATGCACCCTATATTTTACTGATATGAAAAAAGTCGTTCGTACCTACTACTGTTGGATCTGCGGCAGAACCGTGAAGACAGACGGTAGTGAGACAGAACCTCCACGTTGCTGTTGCGAGCCGATGGAGATGACGGATGAGCAAATCATCGAAGAATAACAATCCTGTTAATTGTACATTATAATACAAAGTATTGAAGCTCCGTTATTAGCCGGTTTTGAAGAACTCGTTTCTGATAAACCGGCTATTTCGCATCTTTATGCGACGTGATGTTCCGTGAAGATGTCTTGCCTTTGAGGTTTCCACGTATGAGATACGTCGTTTTCTGGTGGCATCATGGGGGCTTTACCGCCCCTTTCAGTACAAAGGGGCGGTTCTCCACATGCGGAGAGGATCATCCCGCTTATTGGCGGCCGTCGGTCTCTGGATGGCAGTAAGTCGGAATCAATATGGGGAACACTCTTTTTTCTTATACTTTTTGTTTATCTTTGCAGGTATGAAATTTTATCCAACCTATTCGTTTGTGGCCGTTCTTCTGGTGATGTTTTCCTTCATTCCGGTAAAATCAGCCGAGGGAGAACGTCTGAGTGCTCCGGCACGCCGTATGGCCAAAGCCGGGTTTGTGAATGTGCGTGAGAAGGACCCCACTATTTTTGTCAGTCTGATGTATTCCCGTAAAGACAACTTTACGGGTACGGTGCTCTATACCGAGCTGCGTGAGGCTTATCTCCATCCCAAGGCCATGGCAGCCTTGAAGAAGGCTCAGAAACGTCTGAAGCAGCTGCGTCCCGATCTTTCGTTGAAAGTCTACGATGCGGCCCGTCCTATGTCCATTCAGCAGAAAATGTGGGATAAGGTGAAAAACACGTCGAAGAATATCTATGTCTCTAATCCTGCTCATGGAGGTGGCATGCACAACTATGGTATGGCGGTGGACATCACCCTCTGCAACTTGCGTGGCGATACGATTCCTATGGGTACGAAGATCGATTATATGGGTGCTGCCGCCCATATTGATAAGGAGCAGCAGCTCGTTGCCCGTCATCGTATCTCGCGTCAGGCATTGGCCAACCGTCGTCTGCTCCGTTCGGTGATGCGTTATGCCGGATGGCGTCCATTGCGTACAGAGTGGTGGCATTTTAATATGTGTTCGCGTGCTACGGCCCGAAAATATTATAAGGTGATCCCATAATAGGATAGTGACACCTGTGTGTCGGCCGGCCTATTCGTAATTTCTTTATACCTCTCCTTTATGCTGATTTCTCCGGAAACTCTCCATTTCATCGCAGAACATATCAATGATGACGTCCGCCGGCTGGCACTGAAGAAAGCGCCGGCGGGTGTTGATCTGTCTTTTGCTCTCGAGCAGATTCAGGGACGCCAGACCGCGAGGAAGAAGCTCCCTTCATGGGCAGCCCTTGATGGCATTCTGTATCCGCGTCATCTTTCCATGGAGCAGTGCTCGAGTGAGGTGACGGGTAGGTATAAGCGCGACATTGTGCAGAGGATGCTTAGGAGAAGTTCTGAATCCTCTTGTCCGCAAAAAGATTCCATACAGCGTGAATGCTGCCAAAATTCATCCATTCCATCGACACGGGGTGTTACGTCTATGGCAGACTTGACAGGTGGACTAGGTGGAGACTTTTCTTGTATTGCGCCCTGCTTTTCCCAGGCCGTTTATGTTGAGCGTCAACAGGAGCTGTGCGATTTGGCCCGGCATAACTTCCCTTTGTTGGGCCTTTCCCATGCAGAGGTGGTCTGTGGCGATGGCGTCGATTTCCTGCAGTCGTCATCTGTGTCTTTCGATCTTATTTTTATGGATCCTGCACGTCGTGACAGTCATGGCGGGCGCACTTATGGCTTGTCTGATTGTACTCCAGATGTATTGCCGATGATCCCGACGCTGCTCGAGAAGTCCCGTTTCATATTGTTTAAGCTGTCGCCCATGCTCGATATCACGCAGGCGGTCAGTAACATTAATGCGGCGGCTGGACATAGCGTGGTGAACAGCATCCATGTCGTATCGGTCGATAATGAGTGTAAGGAGCTGTTAGTAGTGTTACAGTCTGAAGGGAAAGATGAGCCTATGTTGTATTGCATCAACCTCCGTTCGTCCCTTTCTTTGTCCAGTCCGGCTATTATCGGCGGTTTGCAGGAACAGTCTGGTAAGGACAGTTCTTTGTTCTGTTGTCCGTGGATCACAGGTTCTGCTGCAGCCCCGGTGGTGACTGATGCCTTACAGCCGGGACAGTTGCTCTTTGAGCCTAACGCCTCCATTATGAAGGCCGGTTGTTTTGGTCCCGTAGCTGCAACGTATCAGTTGCAGGCAGTTAGTGTCGATTCCCATCTTTTTATTGCAGACGGCAGCCATACCGGTCTGCCGGGTCGTAGCTTTGTCATCGAGCGTGTGTCATCGATGAATCGGAAAGCGCTCCGTAACTTCCTTGAGGGTGTGGAACGGGCTAATGTGTCAGTGCGTCATTTTCCTTTATCGGCGGAGCAGTTGAGAAAGCGGTTGAAACTGCGTGATGGTGGTGAGTATTATCTTTTTGCTACTACCACGCACGACAGCCGGCATGTGTTGCTCCTCTGTAAGAAAGTCGAATCGTTATAATGCACTAAAAATTAGACCTTAACCTTTGTCGTATTGTTGAAATTCAGTACTTTTGCAAGTTAAAGTGTTGTATGGCAACAGTAGGGAAGGGAAAGATCCCAGAAAGAAGAATTAAGACTAACGCAATATAAAGGAGAAACAGAATGTCATCTGTAACGATCAAAAGAGTAGAGAACCTGAAGGATCTCAAGCGTTTCATAGAGTTTCACTACGATTTGTATGAGGGCAGTCCCTATGATGTGCCCAATCTTTTTAGTGACGATATGAACACCTTGCGAAAGGACAAGAACGCTGCTTTCGATTTCTGTGAAGCCGAGTATTTCATGGCTTTGCGCGATGGTAAGGTGGTGGGCCGTGTGGCCGCCATTATCAATCATAAGGCCAATAAGAAATGGCAGAAGAAAGATGTGCGTTTCGGATGGATCGATTTCGTCGACGATCTGGAAGTCAGCACGGCTCTTTTCAAGGCCGTTGAGGATTGGGGACGCGAGAAGGAAATGACAGATATTGTCGGTCCGCTCGGGTTCACTGATATGGATCCCGAAGGTATGCTGACATGGGGCTTTGATAAGCTCGGCACCATGCCTACGATCTACAACTATGATTATTATCCTCGTCATATGGAGAAGCTCGGCGGCTGGGAGAAGGATAACGACTATGTGGAATATTTCATGCGTGTACCCAAAGCCGTTCCCGAGAAATATATGAAGATTGCGAAGATGGTTGAGGAACGTTACAATCTTCACGTGAAGAAGCTCACCTATGCCGATATCTATAAGCGCGGATATGGCCGCCGTCTTTTTGAACTCATCAACGAGACGTATGCCGACCTTTACGGCTTCTCCGAGCTCAGTGACAAGCAGATCGATCAGTATGTGAAGATGTATATCCCAATGGTCGATCTCAATCTCATCACAGTGATTGAGGATGGCAATGCCAACAACAAGATCGCCGGCATGGGCATTACCATTCCGTCGATGAGCCGTGCGCTGCAGCACTGCCGTCGTGGTCGTCTCTGGCCTTTCGGCTGGTGGTATTGTCTTCGTGCCATCAAGTTCCACAAGACAGAGGGAGTCGATCTCCTATTGCTGGGCTTCCTGCCGGAATACCGTAAGAAGGGAGCCAACGCCCTCCTCTTTGCCGATCTTATTCCCCGCTACATCAAGTATGGCTTCAAGTGGGGTGAGTCACAGGTGGAGATGGAGAATAACGAGGGCGTGCAGAGCCAGTGGGGACCGCTCAATCCCGAGAACCACAAGCGTCGCCGTTGTTACCGGAAAGCGATCAGCCGGTAAAGTCGGAAAAGAAAAGTAGCTGCTGACAGTATTGCCGGCAGCTTTGTTTCTTATTATTGCTCTTGCCGTCCGGGCATCCGGGCGGTCAATAGGCATAGCCCACTTCCCTCATAGTCACGAATTAAATATGAATTATGCCCGAAGAAAAGGATACACTGAAGAATCAGGCCCCACAGCCGGTGGCCTATACAGACGATAATATTCGCCATCTCTCCGATATGGAGCACGTGCGCACCCGTCCAGGTATGTATATCGGACGTCTGGGAGATGGCTCGCTTCCTGAGGATGGTATTTACGTGTTGCTCAAGGAGGTGATCGACAATTCCATTGACGAGTTCAAGATGAATGCGGGCGACCGCATAGAGGTCGATCTGGAGAACAATCTCACTGTCCGTGTGCGCGACTATGGCCGTGGCATACCTCAGGGAAAACTTGTTGAGGCTGTCTCGAAGCTTAACACTGGTGGTAAGTACGACACCCGCGCATTCAAGAAGAGTGTGGGACTTAACGGTGTTGGTGTGAAGGCTGTCAATGCCCTGAGCTCTCGGTTCGAGGTGAGAAGTTACCGCGAAGGACAGGTACGCAAACTTGTCTTTGAAAAAGGCGTTCTCAAGAGCGATGTCACGGAAGCGACCGAGGATGAGAATGGTACGTATATCTTCTTTCGTCCGGACGACAGCCTGTTCAAGAACTATTCTTTCCATGACGAGATCGTGGAGACGATGCTCTCCAATTATACCTATCTGAACTCCGGCCTGACGATTATGTATAATGGCCGCCGTATTCGTTCGCGCAACGGCCTGGAGGATCTCCTGAACGATACGCTGACCGTGCAGCCCCTTTATCCCATTGTCCATATGAAGGGCGAGGACATCGAGATCGCTTTCACGCATACCAATCAATATGGCGAGGAGTACTATTCTTTCGTCAACGGTCAGCATACCACACAGGGTGGTACCCATCAGAGTGCTTTTAAAGAGCACATCGCCAGAACCATCAAGGAGTATTTTGATAAGAATTACGAGTACACCGATATCCGCAACGGTATGGTAGCAGCCATTGCCATCAATGTGGAAGAGCCTGTGTTCGAGTCACAGACAAAGATCAAGCTCGGTTCGACGCTTATGGCTCCGGGAGGCGAGACGATCAATAAGTATGTAGGCGATTTCATCAAGAAGGAGGTGGACAATTATCTTCATATCCACAAAGAAGACTGTGCCGACCTTTTGGAGAACAAGATCAAGGAGAGCGAGCATGAGCGTAAGGCTATGGCTGGTGTGACGAAGCTCGCCCGTGAGCGTGCCAAGAAGGCCAATCTCCATAATCGTAAGTTGCGTGACTGCCGTATACACTTCTGCGATGCGAAGGATGACCGGAAAGAAGAGTCGTCGATTTTCATCACGGAGGGAGATTCGGCCTCTGGCTCGATCACTAAGAGCCGTGATGTGAATACGCAGGCTGTCTTCTCTCTTCGAGGTAAACCGCTCAACTCTTTCGGCCTGACCAAGAAAGTGGTGTATGAGAACGAGGAATTCAATCTGTTGCAGGCAGCCCTCGATATCGAGGATGGTCTTGACAATCTGCGGTATAACAAGGTCATTGTGGCCACAGATGCCGATGTTGACGGTATGCACATCCGTCTGCTGATCATCACCTTCTTCTTGCAGTTCTATCCTGATCTGATCAAGAAAGGCCACGTCTACGTGTTGCAGACACCTCTGTTCCGCGTGCGCAACCGCCGTACGAAGATCAAGAATAAGAAAGTCATCGCTGAGGCAGATGCCAATCTCGGTCCCAAGGAGAAGAAAGGCGATTTCATCGTGCGTTACTGCTATACCGATGAGGAGCGCCAGCGTGCCATCCGCGATCTTGGCCCCGACCCGGAGATCACACGATTCAAGGGACTTGGAGAGATCTCTCCAGAGGAATTCGTCCATTTTATCGGTCCGGATATGCGCCTTGAGCAGGTGACGCTGCATAAGAACGACCAGGTGCAGAAGCTGCTCGAATATTATATGGGAAAAAATACTATGGAGCGTCAGAACTTCATCATCGACAATCTTGTCATCGAGGAAGATCTCCCAGAGGAGGACTCTGCGCCCTTGGATTAAGATAGAAAACAGTCATGAAATTCTCTTCTAAACGTTGCATAATGCTAGGAGTGATGCTAGCTGCAATCTGCACCCAAACGTATGCGCAGCTCCGTCTCGACTTTGGACGGGAAAGTGCTTTGAGAAAGTTGTATATGGCAGAGGCTGCCATCTCTAATCTTTATGTCGACTCCGTTGATGAGGGCGCTCTGGCAGAGGATGCTATCCGTGGCATGCTCTCAAAGCTCGACCCGCACTCTTCCTACTCTACGGCCAAGGAGACTCAGTCGCTCAATGAGAGTCTCAATGGTTCGTTCGACGGCATCGGAGTCCAGTTCAACATCCAGCGCGACACGCTGCTGGTCATCCAGACCATCTCTAACGGTCCTTCAGAGAAAGTCGGTATCTTGCCGGGCGATCGTATCATCTCTGTCAATGACACGGCTATCGCCGGTGTGAAGATGGCTCAGAGTGAGATCATGCGCCGTCTGCGTGGTCCGAAGGGCACCATAGCCCATTTGGGTGTGATCCGTCGGGGCATAAAGGGAGTATTGACCTTCGATGTCAAGCGCGATCATATCCCTGTGAAGACCATCGATGCTTATTATATGATCCGGCCTCAAATCGGATATATCCGTATCGGTTCGTTTGGTGCGACTACTTATAAGGAGTTTATGGATTGTGTGGATACCCTTCGCTCGCAGGGTATGGTCGATCTGATCCTCGACTTGGAGGACAACGGTGGTGGTTATCTTCAGGCTGCCGTGCAGATAGCCAATGAGTTCCTGCAGAAGGACGATCTGTTGGTCTACACGCAGGGACGCCGTACCCGCCGGGCCGATTTCAATGCTGATGGCAATGGCCGGCTGCAGCAAGGCAGGGTATATGTCCTAATCAACGAGTTCACCGCATCGGCTGCGGAGATCGTCACGGGAGCCTTGCAGGATCAGGACCGTGGCACGGTGGTGGGACGTCGGAGTTTCGGTAAGGGACTTGTCCAGCGCCCGATCGACTTTCCCGATGGTAGCATGATGCGTCTTACCGTGGCTCATTATTATACACCTTCCGGCCGTTGCATACAGAAACCGTATAAGAAAGGTGACAAGCTCAATTACGAGATGGAGCTCGATGACCGTTACAAGCATGGCGAGCTTTATTCGGCCGACTCCATCCATTTCGCCGACTCACTTCGTTATTATACGTTGCGCCAGCATCGTATCGTCTACGGCGGTGGCGGCATCATGCCTGATATCTTCGTTCCTCTCGATACGACGCAGTACACCTCGTTCCACCGCAATCTTGTGGCACGCGGCATAGTGCTCCGTCAGGATCTCAGCTTTATGGACACCCATAGAAAATCGCTTCTGGCGGCTTATCCTCATTTCTCCGATTTCATGGCCCGTTACGAGGTGCCGCAGTCGTTGATCGACTCTGTGATGGCCGAGGGCAAGAAGATGAAGATCGTCGCAAAGGACAAGGAGGAGCTTGAGAAAACCATTCCGACTCTCAAACTTCAGCTCAAGGCGCTTATCGCACGTGATCTTTGGGACATGAGCCAATATTTCCAGATCATCAATGAGGCGAACCCCATTGTAAGGAGAGCCGTTGAGGACATGACGGAGCAATAGTAGATACCTCTACGAAGCCGGACAATATGCCGGCCGGCGTGTAGTCAATATACCCCCAAGTAATGATATGATGGATATTATTATTTGGGGGCTTTTTTCATGTTTATATAGTTATTCCTCAAAAAACATTTTTGTGAGATATTGTTTTTCTCAAAGGAATGATGCCTGTGGCAGAATGGATGACGATATTTTATAGCCGGATTTATAGATACTGTCTCAAAAAGTGTGTCTGATAAATCAAAAAAACGACACTTGCGTACCAGCTCGTAAGTTTGTAATTTAGGAGTGTCAAACAACTAAACATACAAACTATGGATTGTAAAAAGTATAAATATCTGAGTTCATTCGCAAATATGCGGAGAAAGGAAATGGTCTTCATGACCTGATGGAAATTATGTCTGGAAGCATAATGGTGGCAGAACGGGGCGAATTCCTGCATGAAAGTCTCAGCAATAAGGGCAATGACTATCGTTATAGACATATCTATGGCCAAGGGAGAAAAATGGAATTCCGTATTCCCCGTGACTGTTATGGCAACTTTCATCCCCGGGTTCTTGCGATACTTCGCAATCAAGAGGAGGAGTGTGACCGGTTGACCGGAGTCTTATATACCAAGGGGCTTACACAGGAACAGGACGGGGATGTCCTTGACGGGATTTACGGCCGGTACTATTCCAAGTCCGGCATTAGCAGGATGGTCGACGGCGTCTGTACCCAGGTAAGCGTCTGGCTGGAGTGCAGCCTTGAGGGCTACTGCCCGATAATATTCGTAGACTGTGTGTATGTAAAGATTCACCGCAAGCATTCGGTATTCCCGTGAGGCGTTCCATATGGCATTGGCCGTTACGGAGGAAGGCCTGCACGATGTGTTGGGTATATCAACCTTCCTACAGAGAGCGTAACAGGATGGAGTGATATCCTTGACACTTTAAAAGAAAGGGACATCTAAAGGATTGGGCTCATGATAGCAAACGGCATTAAGGGGCTTGATGCCATTGTCGGAGAGAAATTTTCCGGGATGCTGCTTCAGAGATGCATAACACATCTCAAGCGTAACATATTTGCCAAGGTCAGCTATGGCGACAAGGATGCTCTCGCGGTAGACTTGAGTGATATGTTCCGTACCGGACAGCGCGACTACACCATAGAGACGGCATGGAGGAAATGGCAGGATATGTGTGACAGGTGGGGCAAAGACTATCGGACATTCAAGCTTATGCGTAACAATGGCGACTACAAGGCCCATACAACCTACCTTAACTATGCCCCGGAGATACAGTCTATGATCTACACACCACCAATTGGATTGGATAGAGCGCCAAACCGCGATTTCAGGAGAGTGACAAGAATGCGTACAACTATGCCCAATGAGGAACCTGTGCTGACACCGACGGGCAGTGTCGCTATGGAACACTGGGCTTTTGACCGACTGCTTCCCAACATAATCTGCGACAAAACTCTGTTTCCTGACTAATGGAATAGGCTTTTTTAGCAGAAAGACCTATCTGAAAGCAACAAAGGAGTCGCTGTCATAACACCCCCGGAAATCTTTGGTTGTCTGTATTGGAGCAGTCATATTGCTAAAGACCGGCTTGCCTGCAGAGTCCATTTTGTTGGCCGGATAAACAAAAATAATGGTTTTGATATAGGATATAAAATTATCCATTAACTTTGCATCATCACTCCTAAGACAGACTTGATTCAGATAGACTTAGTGAAACATTACCGTGTTGGTGGTGATGAACTTCTGTATGGCTGAAGTTATGGTGTTGTGTAATCATAGATGGTCAAGCTTTATTTGAATGTTGAAGAAGAGAAAAAATATATATGATATTGCTGCCTCAGATAATTTGGCTATTTTTGTATGTCAATAATTATTGCGTGGTGGCGGAGTAACTTTGAATTATAAGGATTTTTGCAGTAAATACAATGAAAACGAAATCTATAATGGCCGGTGTTATGCGTATGGTCGGCTTATGTCTTGCTATCATGGCTTTGGTATTAGTGGCAGTTTTATATAGTCATGATTCGCAAGGCATGCTCAAAGAACTTGACTGTACACTGGCAGACAGCCGAAAATATATCAACATAAGGCAGACTCAGCTCGACTCATTGAAGAGACTCTTGGCTGCTGCAACTATCGATGAGGAGCGTTATAGTATTGCCGGAAAGCTGCGCGAGATGTACACTCCGTTCAATGCCGACACGGCCTTGCTGTTCGCTTATGAGAAGATGAAGATAGCAAAGCGCATAGGCAAGGTGTCTTACATACTTGATGCGAGGATGAATGTGGCTGAGGTTACCGGGGCGCAAGGTATGTATAAAGAAGCGCTCGACTATATGGCGAGTGTTGACAAGAACCGTCTGAACTCTTACCAGATTGAATATTATTATCATGTTTACCGCTTTATTTACGGTCTTATGGCTGATAATTGCACGAATGCAGCCATTAGCCGTGAGTACAGCAGCATTACTGATGCCTATCGCGACTCTATCTTGATGGTCAATCCGCCTGGTTCGTTCAATTATCTGATAGTAAACGCCGACAAGTGTAACGCCCTGAAGCGTTACGACGTGGTTATAAAGTCGCTCGGTAAGGCATACAACAAATTTACAGAACCCCACGACCGCGCCCTTATATTTTACTCGCTTGCTATGGCTTACGGTGGTAAAGGCGACACTGTAAGTGAGAAAAAGTATCTCATACTGTCGTCAATCGGCGATATTAAGTCGGGCATACGTGAGTACACATCGCTGCGCAAGCTGGCTGTATTGTTGTACAACGAGGGTGATGTTGACCGTGCATACGCTTACATGACGCGCTGTATGGACGACGCTGCGGAGTGCAACTCGCTGTGGCGGATATATGAGGTACAGAAAGCTTTTCCTGTAATAAACAAGTCGTACCACATGAAGCTCGACAGGCAGCGCCGTATAATAATGATTTCGCTGGTGTCAATCATACTTCTGTCGCTCTTCCTTGTGGTTGCTGTCCTGCTCATAAGGAAACAGGTGCGGCGTGCAACGGCTGCGCGTATGCAGGTGCAGCAGGCCAACGCACGACTGAAAGAGCTTAACGCCGAACTGTCGGAAAGCTCGCTTATAAAGGAAGAATACATCGCGCATTACATCGACCGCTGTTCTCTCTATATTGAGAAGATGGACAATTATCGCAAACATTTGCAGAAAATCGCTGCGAAGGGCGGTGCGAAAGAACTTTATAGCGAGCTTCGCTCTACTGAGATTATAGATACGGAGCTTAAAGATTTTTATACGCATTTTGATGACTCGTTCCTCAAACTGTTCCCGACGTTTGTCGAAGACTTCAACGCTCTGCTGCGCCCGGAGGCACGTGTGCATGTGAAACCTGGCGAGAAGCTCAACACCGAGCTTCGTATATTCGCCCTTGTGCGTCTCGGCATAAGCAGCAGTACTAAGATAGCACACTTCCTTCGCTATTCAGTTACGACGATATACAATTACAGGGTTAAGCTCCGTAATGCCGCCGAGGGCGACCGCGACAAGTTTGACGAGACTGTGATGAAGATCGGTCGCAGCAGCGACGAACTCAAATAAGGGGTGGAAGAGTGGATTATCCACCCCTTTTTTATGAAATTCCAGTATTTTAATCCTTATCAAACATACTACTTTTTCGTGATTAGTGCATTTTTATAATTGGTTGTAAATCAGTATTATAGTAAACGTGCGTGGACTGATATAACTACTTTTTACCTAAAATTAGGATAAAATCTCTTACTTAATTATTTAATTTTGCATCATCGCTTCTGGTCAGCCTGATCACTGTTTGTACGGTAAGCTGTCAGCCTTTGTGACTAATCAATACACAATCAGTTATAAAATAAAAAAATGAAAAACTATTATCTTAAACGATTGAAAGCAATGGTTGTATGCCTGGCTTTATTATCGCTGCCGGCTGCTGCCGACAATGTAAAGTCGCCGAACGGAAAAATCGCTCTTGAATTCAGAGTTGACAACGGCGTGCCTGTTTATAATGTAACTTATAAAGGAGTGAAAGCCATCAACGACAGCCACCTCGGACTTGAGCTGAAAAACGCTCCAAGCCTGATGGACGGATTTGAACTTGAAGGCACAGAGACTTCTACCTTTAACGAGACATGGCGCCCGGTGTGGGGTGAGGTTAGCAATATCCGCAACCATTATAACGAATATCTCGCCCGGCTTTGCCAGCCTTCAACAGGCAGGTACATGAATATCAGATTCCGTGTTTACGACGACGGTGTTGGCTTCCGCTATGAGTTCCCGCAGCAGAAGAACCTTGTCTACTTCACGATAAAGGAAGAACACACCCAGTTTGCCATGACCGGCGACCATACGGCGTGGTGGATTCCGGGCGATTATGACACCCAAGAATATGAATATACCCAGTCAAGACTCTCTCAGATAAGTTCGCTTCAAGACGCGGCTTATTCGTATAACGCATCGCAGACAGCTTTCTCAAAGACCGGTGTGCAGACTTCGTTGCAGATGAAGACCGACGGCGGCCTTTACATCAACCTACATGAGGCTGCTCTTGTCGATTATTCGTGCATGCACCTCAATCTCAACGAGAAAACACTCGTGTTCGAGTCGTGGCTTACTCCTGACGCTCTCGGCGACAAAGGCAATATGCAGACGCCGTGCAAGTCGCCATGGCGTACAATCGAAGTGTCAGATGACGCACGCGAGATACTGGCCTCAAAGCTTACTCTCAACCTCAACGAGCCGTGCAAGCTGGAAGATACTTCATGGATACATCCTGTAAAATACATGGGCGTATGGTGGGAGATGATTACCGGCAAGAGCTCATGGTCGTACACAAACGAGCTGCCTTCTGTCAAGCTCGACAGCGTTGATTATTCTACTCTGAAACCGAATGGAACACACGGAGCCAACAACGCCAACGTGCGCCGGTATATAGACTTTGCTTCAGCTAACGGTTTTGACGAGCTGCTTGTTGAGGGTTGGAATATTGGTTGGGAAGACTGGTTCGGCCATGAGAAAGACTATGTGTTCGACTTCGTTACGCCTTATCCCGACTTTGACATCAAGGCGCTCAACGAATACGCTCACTCCAAAGGCATGAAGCTGCTGATGCACCATGAGACTTCATCTTCTTCACGCAACTATGAGCGCCACATGGAGGCTGCTTACCAGCTTATGAACAAGTACGGATATGATGCAGTCAAGAGCGGATACGTAGGCAACATTCTTCCACTTGGAGAACATCACTACGGACAGTGGATGAATAACCACTATCTGTACGCCGTCAAGGAAGCGGCAAAACACCACATAATGGTCAACGCCCATGAGGCAGTTCGCCCTACGGGTCTGTGCCGCACCTATCCGAACCTTATCGGCAACGAGTCGGCACGCGGCACGGAGTACCAGGCGTTCGGCGGCTCGAAGCCCCACCATGTGACGATCCTGCCCTTCACGCGCCTGCAGGGCGGCCCGATGGACTACACGCCCGGCATCTTCCAGACCGACATGTCCTACTACGACTCCACGTCCGTAGCCAGGATTCACACCACTCTTGTAAAGCAGCTGGCCCTGTACGTCGTGCTGTACTCCCCCCTTCAGATGGTGGCAGACCTGCCGGAGAACTACGAGCGGTTCTACGACGCTTTCACGTTTATCCGCAACGTACCCACCGACTGGGACTATTCCAAGGTGCTGGAGGCCGAGCCTGGCGACTACATCACCACAGCCCGCAAGGCCAAGGGCGAGGACAAATGGTACATCGGAGCCATCACGGACGAGAATGCCCGCACGGCAGTCATCGATTTCTCCAAACTGCCACTGACCAAGGGCAAGAAATACACAGCCACCATCTACGCTGACGGTGAGGACGCATCGTGGGACGAGAATCCCCAGAGCTACAGGATAACCGAGACCACAGTCACCGGCAGCTCGCTTTTGGAGATACCCCTGGCCCGCAGCGGCGGCGTCGCTATCGAACTCCGCTAGCAAACAAAACAGGGTGCCAGCATTGAACCGACACCCTGTTTTTATTTTGACTCTAAAGAAGTTACAGAACCACTTCTATTTTCAATTTTCCACCAAGTCCTCGTTCCACTATATCATACAGTGTTTTCAGCGTAATATTCTCCCCGTCATTCTCTACTTTGGATATAAACGTACGCTTTTTGTCTATCCTGCTGGCCAATTCTGCCTGGGTCATCATCTTTTTCTCTCTCGCACTACGTATTTTAAGTCCAATGTGAAGAGCCTCCAGTTCACGCTCTATCCTATCACGTTCAGGTGTCCCTGGCAAACCGTAATACTCGTCTTTAATTTGGTCCAGTGTCTTTATATTCATGTCTTCAGTCATTTCTTTTCTCTTCGAAATATTCATTCATAAGCCTTACGGCACGGTTTATCTCCTCCTTCGGAGTCCTCTGCGTCTTCTTCTGAAAACCAGTCAATAATATAATCAACCTACCTCCATCAAAGAAACAAAAGACACGGAATATGTTTCCGCCCAACTGCACACGTATCTCAAAAAGGCCATTTGTTCCCTCAATATGCTTCAGATACGTTAAAGGTATCCGTTCCACCTGCTCAATGATATCGAGAATCTTGATTATCTTATCCCTGACCTTTTGCGGCTGCGCGATAAAGAACTCCTCAAAATACCCCTTATATGCTACAACCTCCCTTACCTTCATTTTGCAAATGTAATTTATAAATTACATTTATGCAAATTTTTCTTACCTAACCTCCGCTGCCCACCAAGCGGCGGTTAGGGGTTCGCCGGCGGCGCGGGTAATCATCTCGTTCCAGGGGTAGAGCTTGCCGGGGGCGAAGACTTTCTCGGTCAGCCAGCGGCCGACTTCCGCACAGCCGGTGTAGGAGTCGAATGCCATATCTCCGCTCCGGGTGATATGCTCCACGATGTAATGGTGCATCTGCGAGGCGAAGAGCTCTCCCAACTGGTAATTGTGATAATAGCATGGATACAGGGCGATATGGATCTTAGCGGCCCAATCCGGTTCGTCGCGGCCGTCTGGATAGGTCAACAGCTGATATTTCTCAACTAAATTGCGCCACAGAGCATTGAGGTCCTGCTCCGGGTCGGCGTACATAGCCTTCTCAAAGCGGTAAACCACCTGCATGAAGCGGGACTGCACCAGCTGGCTCAGGCGGGCCGAGCGGCGG
>ENA-OOWN01001290-OOWN01001290.1-human-gut-metagenome-genome-assembly--contig:-NODE-1290-length-18924-cov-4.796598_pt1 | contig 18924 bp, 17 predicted proteins | sample MGYA00241406_ERZ501319 | MGnify/ENA primary metagenome ERZ501319 (study PRJEB25962, sample SAMEA2042734) | human gut metagenome | biome: human gut; feature: human-associated habitat; material: faeces... | reverse complement strand
CTCAGGCGGTCGACGACCGCCTTTTTGACGATCGACTGGCAGGCGGGCACGGAGTGGAGCGTCGAGTTGATGGAGTAGCCCACGACGGGAAATTCGCCCTCGCGGGGGATCCAGTCCTCCCAATGCACCGCGCGCACGCCCTGAAAGAGCGATTCAAAATCCGTCGCACGGAACTTGTGCAGAACCAGAATGACGCGCGCACCGCAGCGCAGATTGATGTTCAGCCGCGCGAGGTCGCGCTCCTCGCCGCGGCAGAGGACGCGGCCGTTCTCAACGCGCACATCAGAAAGCCCCAGCTTTTTGATCTCATCGCCCACTAAGCTCTCAAGGCCCAAGAGGCAGGGAATGACAAATTCCAGCATAATAACGCTCCCGAAAAAATGATTTGACTTTAGTATAGCGGATGGGAACAAAAAAGGCAATCGCCGCGTCAAAATAAGCATGGTAAAGCGGTGGAGCGTGTGGTACAATAGGAAAAACAGCGCGGAAAGCGCGCTGTCACATGGATGTAACATCAAGCTTGCGCGAAATTTTTCGAAAAAATACGGAATGCAACACTAAAGTTGCTGGAAATGGACGCGCGGTTTTGCTATCTTATCCTCAGACAGAGAAACGGAGGGAACGCAATGGCATTTGGCGAGCGGCTCCAGGAGGTCCGCAAACGCAGCGGACTGACGCAGGAGGAATTTGCCGAACAGCTTCAGGTCTCGCGCCAGTCGGTCTCGCGCTGGGAATCCGGAGTTTCCTATAGTTAAGGATACCACACCACAAACCCACGCTTACACTACTTCCAGAACATCAAATTTTGGAGGTATACCCCATGAAAAAACTGATTTCCTGTAAATTTAACATCGATACCGCCTGTGTGGAACTGAAATATTCTGACGGCAGCATGGTTTCCATCAACTGTACCGCTGTTGAGGATGAGGTGGCGAATAGCCGTTCCAAGCGGTCTGAACTGGACTGGCTCATCTACAACGATCCGCTGTCCTATGCGGAATTGATTTTGAATGGCGATCCGGAAGAATACCTGCGAACCGTAACAGAAATTCCACAGTTAGATTTCGACTGATAAGCAAAGCCGCCAGAGACACATCCATGCGATGCTGCTTCTGGCGGCTTTTTTACATTTTATCAATCAAAGCAAACACTACGGCTTGTTGCTCTTCACTCAATCTCGACCATCGTTCCAAGAGTTTCCTTTGTGAATCAGTCAGACAAACCGGTGAATCTTCTTCTGCAAATAGCTGAGAAAGCGTGATGCCAAAAGCCATGCAGATTTTTTCTAAAGACGGAATAGTAGGGATCATATTCTTGCGGTACCACGAGGAGATCGTAGACTGCGGTAAACCAGAGCGTTCTGCAAGCTGATACTCTGTCCAGCCCCGATCCTCTCGATATGCGGTTATGGCAGAGAGAATATCTTTCACCTGCACCACCTCTTTGCTTGTGTTCTTCGTAAATTATACTTTTGTTTATCGTTGCCTTTTAATCATTTCAATCGTATAATTTTAACGAAACACACAACTACAGAGAGTTGATTACAATGAGCAGGAAGAGTTGTTTCTTTATTGGACATAGAGAAGCATCGGAAGAAATTTATCCATCACTTTACGCCGCTGTTGAGGCGCATATAATCCGCTACGGTGTTACTGAATTTATTGTTGGTCGTTATGGATGTTTTGACGGTCTTGCGGCAAAAGCCGTAAAAACCGCAAAACAAAACCATCCAGAAGTCGAACTGACCTTATTGTTACCTTACCATCCATCAGAGCGCCCTATTCCTGTACCAGATGGGTTTGACAGCACCTATTATCCTCCAGGTATGGAAAGTGTACCCCGCAAGGTTGCCATTGTTCGGGCAAATCGGTATGTTGTCGATCATACCGATTTCCTCATTGCCTATGCGTGGCACCCCGCCAGCAATGCAAAAGATCTTCTCGAATATGCAAGGAAGAGAGAGGTCAAGGGGTTAATCCAGGTAACAGCCTTACCACATAATGATTTCAGGTAAATCAAACACAACAAGGTAAACGGCTCTCGATGGATTACATCTAAAAGAACCTGTATGCCGTTCCCACAGTATAGCAAACACCTATGCGTTATCCGTTGGATTTTTCCGAAAATTTTCTTCATATCCGTGTAGTTATATTGCCGTTACAGAATATCCCTGTTATAATATTGAATGCGTTTTATTCTACATGGATGGTGTCTCAATTATGTCAGTCAGTTATAAAAAGCTTTGGAAGCTGCTCATTGATCGTGATATGAAGAAAAAGGACTTGCAGCGCCTGTCTGGTGTCAGTCCGGCATTGATCGCTAAGTTAGGCAGAAATGAAAATGTTTCCACCGAATCTTTGGTTAAAATTTGCACGGCGCTTGGCTGCGATATAGGCGATATTGTGGAAATAATCCCCAGCAAAGAGGCGGGAGCAAATCTGGAATAACAAAAAATGGAGGATGGCTACGATGCCGGCAGGGATAGATCAAAAAGTTGAAATTTGGAAGAACAAATTACTTGATTTAGGAAAGCGGAATCGCCTTATCAATTATCGTGAAACGAAGCGGTCTACGCTATCTATCAAAACTCCCCAAATTTTTGACCTTTGGGAGAGCTTTGTGGAAAATGACAATCCGTTGGAATTTCCATATTATCGTGAATCCCAAGAAGAAACGGACGTGGAATATGATATTGACAACGGCTTCCTCACATCTTCTGATGTAACAACCAATCAGAACGTAAAAGAGTTGCAACGAACTCTGAGAAATCTCCGAAATAAAGCAAAAATGGCGATAGAAGAACAGGGCATAAACATCCTGTACCTGGCCTTTGGCTTTTTGAAGTGGAGTGAAGCTAATTATAGTACAGAGCAAATGCTATCTCCGCTTTTGCTTGTTCCAGTTAGTCTGACTGTAGATTCCATCTCCTCTCCGTTTGTGTTGCAAATGACCGATGATGAAATCGTGGTAAATCCGGCATTAAAGTACAAGATGGAGAACGATTTCGGATTGACCTTCCCAGAATTTGATGAAGATCTCGGGTTACAAAACTATCTGAATGCAGTTCAGAAAGCGGTAAAAAATAACAACTGGACGGTAGCGTCTGAAGTTGGGCTCAGCCTGTTCTCTTTCTTGAAAATCAATATGTACAGCGATTTGGCCAGAAACAAGGAAAATATTGTTTCCAATCCTATCGTGCGTACAATCGCAGGCGACGCTTCCGCAGCACAACACATCCCGGAAGAACTCAATGACTATGACTTTGACAAAAAGCTAAAGCCCGTTGATGTGTTTCAGGTAGTGGACGCAGATTCCAGCCAGCAAGAGGCAATTCTGTGCGCAAAAAAAGGTGTTAGCTTTGTTTTGCAGGGACCTCCCGGGACCGGTAAAAGTCAAACTATCACCAATATTATTGCAGAATGCTTAGCTGATGGGAAAAAGGTGCTGTTTGTATCCGAAAAGATGGCCGCACTGGATGTCGTACACAAGCGGTTGACCTCAGCCGGATTGGACGATTTTTGCTTGGTTCTGCATAGTCATAAAGCAAATAAAAAAGCGGTACTTGAGCAGCTGCGAAAAGCGTTGAGCCTCGCCCACAACAAAGCGCAGTTGAGCGATGAAGCATATATGAAACTGGAGACGCTGTACCAAGATAAAGAAAAGCTGAACCAGTATGCAGAACAGATTTTTGAAACAGTTCGTCCGCTCAATATGACAATTTATCAAGTAAATGGCATTCTTGCCGAACTTGATGATTATCCAGATGTTATATTCAGCATACCAGACATCCGTAGCACTTCTGCTGAACAGTATCATCGGTATTTATATGTGCTCGACGCATTTAAGAACACAATTGGGAAAATGTCAGAAGACTTTGACGGTAATCCTTGGCGTGGATCAATCGTGCCGGTTGTCACAAATGAGCTGCGACATGATGTGAGCGCACGATTTCCTGCACTTTCCAACAATCTTAGTGAGTACGCTTCTCAAGCAAACGATATTTTTTCCTCAGTATATTTGACTTTTGAGCGTTCTTACGAAAATCTGAAAAAAGCAATAGATTTGCTGGCGATTGCCAAAAAATCTCCCGGTATTCCTTACAGCTGGATATCGCAACCTGATGTCATATCGTTATTTAACGGGATTTCCGTATATGAAGAAAAAACATCGGGCTTTGCCAGAAAGCTTACCGAACTGCAATCTCAGTATGCAGTAATCAATGATCAGGGAATCTGCAAACTGGAATCTTATACTCTTGCCGATTTGGACAGTGTGGAAAAAATATGCGGTGCAAAACAGGAGCTGTCCAAATGCGTAGAGGGTGTTCCGGAACTTTTACGGATACAGCAGCAGGGTGAAGATTTTACGCTCATTCAAAATGAACGCAAAACAGCCGAAGAACAAGCACGGACAATCGATACAATAAAAGAACAGATCTCCCAGGACTTTGCTAAGGGCATCTTTGAGATTGATTATAAGGCCGTTTTGTCTCGTTACCAAGAAGCCTATCGCTCCCTGACAAATACGCTTCAAGAAAATTATTATCCAGGTATCAGCGTTGTTTCCCGACCGGATGATCTGCTCCCTGAGCGATGGATTCAAGCAGAAAACCTAATCCAGTTAAGCAGTGATGCCCAAACATATGCACAAAAAAAGGAAACCTTCCAGCAGAAAGCGGCAGAGCTCAAGAAGCTGTATGGTGTAATTTCCGCTACTGGAGAACAGTTGACGTTAAATGCTGATCAGCTGGTCACTTTTGAAGCACTGGAAGCAGAGCTGCAAAAATTACACGCAATTATTGCTGGGGACAGCGCAATGTCGGCGATTGATACAGGGAAGCTGCTTGAGGCGTGCAGAAAGGAACTATTAGGAGCACAGCAGAAAGCGGATAAAATTCATTCCATGCAATCTGGCTTGCTTCAGAATTTTGAAAAAGAAATTTTTGGTGTTAATTATCAAGAAATGCTGGTTCGATATAAGTTGCAGTATACCTCTATTTTGAAATATGTGAGGGGCAGCTACTATGCAGATCAGCGACAAATGAAACTTTTGTACAGAAACGTTTCCCAGAAAATCGATGATAAAACCATCATTGCTGCATTGACAACATTACAGGATATTGGGCAAACCCGAGAGGACATGGGATGTGGATGCAAGAATTTGATGGCGGCATTTGGGGATAGCTTCCAATATGAAGATAGCAATTTTCAAAACATCAGCATGGTGCTGGACACATATACCAATCTTCTGGAAGCGATTCGCCTTGTGTCGGATATGATAGAAATTATAAAGGATTTTGATCCGGTAGACATCGAACTGACGGAAAAATACGGCGTCTGGTACAAAGGCATTGATACTTCCTGGGAACTTGTGCTGCTTGCACTGCAAAAAACCGCCGATTTTCGCCAGCAAATCCGAAAAGAAGTATCGGTATTCCAGCCATACTACAAAAATGACACCGAAGAACTTTCCGAATACGCTGTAATAAAGGTGTTGCTTGCGTTGGGGCAGTTAGACGCCGAAAGAGAAAAGTGTAATGTAGTATGCCCCCGCTTCATATTCGTATTGGACTCCGCATTTGAATATGAAAAAACAGATTTTAAGCGGGTAGATGCACTTTTAACAACATACACCGCATTTATCCAGGCACAATCCATTCTTGTCGATATGGATGCCATGATGCAGGAGTTGAATCTGCGAGAAGCGGAGCTCCGAGAGCAGTACGGTTTCTTCTACGAAGGCATAGCCACATCCTGGCAAGACATACGAGATGCCCTTGACTGGACCATCGAATTCAAAAAAGAAATTGACAAATATCAGCCAAATGATGAGTTTATCAAGTGCATTTGTTCTGGTGGCGAAATAATAAAGAAATGCGGTACATATCAAGAAACGATAGCCAATGCACTCCGAGAAACAGACAAGGACTTTCAATGGTTCCTCAGTCTATTTGGAGAGCCAGAGCTGTATACCCAAATGGATCTTCAACTGTTGGCAAATCGTATTCAACGCTGCGCCAATGGTTTGTTTTTGCTGGAAGAGTGGATTGATTTTGTCAATGCCAGGAAAGATTGTGAAAAAGAAGGACTTTCGGGATATGTTCAGCAAATCGAAGGGCAAAAAATCAAACCATATCAAATTCTTCCCATCTTCCAGAAGCGCTTCTTCCGCCTGTGGCTGGATGCGGTATTGCCGGAGTATCCCGCTGTTCTGAATTTCAGACGATTGAATCAGGAAAATACGATTCGTGAATTTTGTGAATTGGACAGGATGCAGTTTGAGATTGCAAAAGCACGAATCAAGAGCAAACTGATCAACGATCTTCCTTTACTGGATAAGTTCACCAGCGGCATGGACGAGGTGGGGATACTCAAACGTGAGCTGGGCAAGCAGAGGAAGATCATGCCCATCCGCAAACTGTTCCGTCAAATTCCGAATCTTTTGCTGGTACTAAAGCCCTGTCTGATGATGTCTCCGTTGTCTGTTAGCCTTTTTTTGGAAGCAGATACCTATCAATTCGATATTGTCATATTCGATGAGGCGTCTCAGGTATGTACAGAAAATGCAATCGGCGCAATTGCTCGTGGCAAACAAGTAGTCATTGCCGGTGACAGTAAACAGCTCCCGCCGACAAACTTTTTCGCTGCGTCTACTTCGGATACAGACGATTACGACACGGACGACGAAGAGGATGATGACAGTGCCGCTTATGAATCCATCTTGGATGAAGCAAATCTACTGCCGGAACGTACACTTTTGTGGCATTACCGCAGCCGTCATGAACATCTGATTGCTTTCTCGAATGCAAAAATTTATCACAATAATCTGATCACGTTCCCCTCTAATGTGGATCGAGTTCCGGATAATGGTGTAGAGTACTTTTATGTAAAAGAGGGCTTTTATGATCGCGGCGGAAAGAAAGGAAACGCACCGGAAGCAAAACGGGTTGCCGAGCTGGTATTTGAGCACTTCAAAAAGCATCCCAATCGTTCGCTGGGTGTAATTGCGTTTGGTGAAGTACAGCAACAGGCCATTGAAACGACACTACGAGAAATGCGCTTGAGAAATCAGCAGTATGAGCGTTTCTTCAACGAAGAAAAGGAAGACGCTTTCTTCATCAAAAACCTTGAAAATGTTCAGGGTGACGAGCGTGATACCATCATTTTCAGCATTGGATATGCCAAAGACGCCGCAGGTGTGTTCCGCATGAATTTTGGCCCCCTCAGCAAATCCGGAGGTGAGCGCAGACTGAATGTAGCCATAACACGTGCGAAATACAACGTCAAGTTGGTAGGATCAATTCTGCCCACCGACATTGATGTTGATCGTGTTTCCGCTGAAGGGCCGAAACTTCTGCGCTCTTACATCGACTTTGCTATCAATGGGATTGATTCTTTGCAGCGTGAAGTGACAGAAAGTGATATTGTCCAGCACGATTCACCTTTCGAAAAAGCGGTGTATGACTTCCTTGATCGCAAAGGGTACAAGCTGGCCACGCAAGTAGGATGCTCTGGATACCGGATAGATATGGCGGTAAAACATCCCACAATTAGCGGTCAGTATGTTCTCGGTATAGAATGCGACGGAGCAGCATATCACTCTGCCAAAACAGCCCGAGAACGTGACCGTTTGAGGCAAGATGTTCTGGAAAATATGGGGTGGAAAATTTACCGCATATGGTCCACAGATTGGATCAAAGATCCGGTTACGGAAGGAAACCGTCTGATCGAAGCCATCGAGGACGCTCTGAAAAACTATGGAATTGATGAACCTGTGTCTTCCAAGATGGAAGTCGATGCGGAGGACTTTGTTTCTTTGGAAGAAAAGGCCGTCTCTATAGAAGACATAGAAAACCCTTATGGCTTTGAAGAGGAACAACAGGTGTCTTTTGCACATCTTTCCCGCAACAGCAATGGTTATCTGTCTGGGGCTGATTGCATTATGGAAATTGTGAACAGGCTTTACCCGGTTCATTATGATTTGATTTGCCAGCACCTTGCCCCCCTGCTCGGAAACACAAAAGCAACAGTTAAAGTAAAGCGGGAGGTAGATTATCAGCTGCAACAACTGGGTAAAAAGCTGATTCGCAAAGGAGACTTCTTTTTCCCTGCCGGATATACAAAAATCTCTCCTCGTGTTAATAGCCGAAAAATCAATCATATATCCACTGAGGAATTGGCGGAAGCGATGTACAGGGTTCTGAGCAAGAGCGTTGGACTAACAAAGGAGCTCCTTTGTGCTGAAACTGCACGTGCGTATAATTTCCACCGAATGACCCAAAATATTACTTCGGCAATCAACGAAGCCTTTGAACTGCTGGTAAAACAAGAACGAATTGAGATTATCGAAGGAAAAGTAAGTATCTCCAAATAACAGCAAAGACCAAACTCAACTATCTTGCTTTCATCCAGGGAGCTATATCATGCTTCAAATATGATTACAGTATCCTTAGGAAGATTATGATTTGGAGAAGTTTGCAGATGACGGATCGCTTGTTTTGCAAATTTCTTGCTTATTGTCGTATCCCATTCCGCCAGCCGGATGATCTCCGCTGTTTCGGCCTCAAAATTAAACGAAACCTCACCCCATTCGCCGTCGTTGTCCACCTGATACAGGTAGACAGCGGCGGCGATTTTCTTTTTGCGTCTGGCCTGGGATTTGCGTTTCAGCCGGATCATGTGAAGCACTCCGGCTTCTGTCAGCAGACAGGCCAAATGCGCCACGGCTTTGCGGTAGGCCCGTTCTGCGCCGCTGGCTGTGCTGCCCTCAAAGAGAACTGCCAGTTCTTCAAAGGTCAGTCGGGTGCTGATGGGACTGACCCTACCACAGGTCATACAGATGGCGTTTTGCTTTTCCAAAAGTGTCTGCTCCCGGTAATTCAGCTTTTCAAACGCTTCCCGAACAGCTTCAGCCTGGATGCCGTTCCATAGAATCTCCGCATAGTCCCAATGGTCATCCCGACTGACATCCTCGCCGGTTTCTTCGCTGTCCTCGTCCTGTACGGTTTGGTAAAACGGAACACGGCTGCGATTTTGCTTGGCCAACGCCAAAAACTTCGCTGCGGTCTCCTCGGTGCAACCATTTTTCTGGGCATATTTCTGGATTGCCGCCTGTTCAGATTGTCCGGATTGATTGTAGAGCCATGCAATTCCACGCACAGCTTTGTACTCATCCACATTTTCAAAGGAACCGGCCTCCTCCTGCATCCGACAGGTCAAAAGGGCGTTCCCGATAAAATGATGGGCATAGGTCAGAAAATCTGCCCCTTGTGCGGGATCATATTCCCGGAGGCAATTCAACATGGCAAGCACACAGCCCATTTTGTAGTCCAAAAAGCGTTCCGGGTCATAGCGATCCAGCCCCTCCCGCAGCAGGAAACGGCGAACACGACCATTAAGCCGGTTTTCATAGCAGTGCAGGAAAAAGGAGAACCAGCGCAATTCACGGCTCCTCACAGCCTCGATGATGAAGTCGTTCCTATTTTCCAGAACCGGCGGTTCCGGGTCAAGCTGAAAGATGCGTTCCACTTCCCGCATGGTCAAACCTTTGGGCTCCGTCAGAAAGCTGTATTTGGAACAGTAGCCGGACAGCTCCCATGTCCACGCTGTATCCATTTTCCCTCACCGCCTTTCTGGTGTTTCGTTACTTAGTTTTTTTGTACTGCTTTCAGCAGTGCTTGCTGGGTCATTTCCTGCTCATAGACAGTGCTGGCATAGCGCTGATCTGAAAGCGCACGGAGCATCTTATCTTTTGCCAGCTTTTTCATAGCTGCTGCCGTTCCTTCATCCAGCTTTCCACGGCGGGTGCTTTGCAGGATGGTGTTCATCCGGCGGGTATAAATGGCCTTAATGGGGTGATCGTCTGCAAGCTCCCGCTGCTCCCGGCCTCTCAGATTGCCGATTTGTCGGCAAGTCCGTCCCCGCTGGTCGCCGGGGGCCAGACCGCCGCAGTATTTGGTATGCCGTGCGTCAATGGTGAGAAACCACCTGCCGCAGATGGGACATTTCTTGGGCGCATGGCCCACACAAAGCCCCTCAAACAAATCAGATCGGAACATCCCCACAAAGGAGACATAGTGCATCCGTTTGACCAGCTGCGGCTCTGTCTTTCCGGGCCGAGTGGCGGCTACATACTGCACCGAAGCATTGGTCAGGGTCATCCAGGCTGGGTTATCCAGTGACAGAGTTGGCTCACCTTTGAAGAACTGTCCGAACATTGCCGCATAACCGTCCGGGGTACGGTCATAGCCTGGCTCATTCAACCGCTCTGCAAATTTCGTCAGGGCCTCCTTGTATTGCCCAAGAGAATAACTCAAATGCCCCAGCACCTGCGCTATTCGGACGAGCATGGTTGCCTTGCTATGCTGACCAGTCAATGCACAAATCAGCTGCTCCTGCTGCGTAAGCTGCAAATAGGCTTTTGCGTCCTCCATATATTCTTCGGAAAAGATGGCTGCAAGTTTTTGCTCAAAATAGCTCCGATTCAGGCGGGAGAACGGTGGTGTCGCCTGCAAAAAGGAGATGATCTCGCCAGCGGCCTGCTGCACCTGCGGCAGCAGCTCCATATCCACGGAACCGGTGTTCATCCCCTGAAGCAACTGGTTCAGCACATTGCAGGGAGTATCCAGTTTTTCAATGGTACTGTCCGGGATGTTCAGCACCTCGCAACCAATGGTTCCTGTGGGCATGGTACACCCCTCATAGTTCACGGTGTCCTGCCAGAAATCCAGCGACAAAACCGCATGGTTGATGATCTGATCCATCTTCTCCCTCCTGTCATGTTTTTTTATTTTTATAATAGCATACAATTAAATTCTTGTCATGTTTTTTGAAAATGCCTTGTCATGCCATTAGCCTGTTTTTTTCGGTTTTCCCCATAACCTATACAGAGGGGTGAGAAAACTGCCCCATCAAAAAGGAAATGGAGGGAATATGTATGAATCTGTTTGAAGTGGTGAAAGCCAATATTAACACACAGGAAGTAGCGCAAACGTATGGAATTGACGTCAATCACTATGGTATGGCACTGTGTCCGTTCCATAATGACCGTCATCCGAGCCTGTATATATCGGATGACCACTACCACTGTTTTGCCTGTGGGGAGCATGGGGATGTGATCGACCTGACCGCCAAACTGTTTGACCTTCGGCTGTATGATGCGGCCCGAAAACTGGCATCGGACTTTCACCTTGCACTGGACAAGCCCTTGCCGGAAGCAATTCGCCAAAAATTAAAGCACAAAACCAAAGCACAGCAGCTTCGTGAGAACGAGCAGCTGTGCTTTTCTGTTTTGAACCAGTATCGGCGGTTGCTCCTGGATTGGGAAAGGCAATATGCACCGCAAGCGCCGGAAGATGTGCTGGACGAGCGGTTTGTGGAAGCCTGCCACCGTCTGCCCTGGGCAGAGTATCAGCTGGACATTCTGCTGCAAGGCGATTCTTATGAACGAGGCGAAGTCGTGAGCGAACTAACGGCAAACGGATACATCTGCAAATTACAGACCCGCCTGAGAGAGGAGCGATACCATGAATAACCCTGTTTGGATTGATGATAAGGGGAAAATCGTCGAACCGGAATACTGCCGGGATTTCCTGTCCCAGCATCCCATGCGCTGTATCAACGACCGCTTTTATACTGTGGATGGCCCATTGCCCGATGAGAGCAAATTGAAGCGCACGATTTATGAGGAAATCTCGCCCTGGCTTCATGCCAAGGTTGCACAGACGGTGGAGCAGATAATCAAAGCGTTGAAGCTGGCGGCATATGCAGACCCTCTGCCCCTGCAATGTGACCGTATCCATGTGGCTAATGGCACTTATTTTCTGGACGGTACATTCACAGAGGAAAAAGAGTATTGCGGTAACCGCCTGCCGGTGTCTTATCGGGCAGATGCTCCTGCACCGGAACACTGGCTGCACTTCCTTTCAGAACTGTTGGAACCGGAGGACATTCCTACCTTGCAGGAGTATCTGGGCTACTGCCTGATTCCCTCCACCAAGGGCCAGAAAATGCTCATGCTGATCGGTAAGGGCGGCGAGGGAAAAAGTCGGATCGGCGTGGTGATGAACGCCATTTTCGGGCTCAACATGAATACCACTTCCATCCAGAAGGTAGAAAACAATCGTTTCGCCAGAGCCGATTTAGAGGGCAAGCTGCTGATGGTGGACGATGATCTTGACATGAACGCCTTAACCAAAACCAACTATGTAAAATCCATTGTGACAGCAGAACTGCGAATGGATTTGGAACGGAAGAAAGAACAGAGCTATCAGGGGCAGCTGTATGTGCGTTTTCTCTGCTTCGGCAACGGGGCATTAACTGCGCTTCACGACCGCAGCGACGGTTTCTTTCGCCGACAGATCATTCTGACCACTAAAGACAAGCCTGCGGATCGGTTCGATGACCCGTTTCTTGCTGAGAAACTGATTGCCGAAAAAGAGGGAATCTTCCTCTGGATGCTGGAGGGACTGCGGCGGCTGATCGCCAATCACTATCACTTTACCATCAGCCAGAGAGCCAAGGACAATATCTCTTCCGCTGTTCGGGATGCCAATAACATTCTGGACTTTCTCGATTCTGAGGGTTATGTGGCATTCAAGGCCGATTATGAAGCCAGCACCAAAAATCTGTATGCAGCGTATAAGCGGTGGTGTGAGGACAACGCAGAAAACCCACTATCCCCAAAGAGCTTCGCAAACCAGCTCAGCCAAAATGCTGAACGCTACCATTTGGAGCCGGTCAATAACCTGCACATCGGCGGTGGAAAACGGTGTCGGGGATACATGGGCATTTATGTCCTGCTCTCGCCTATGGAGTTGTAATGAAACTTCAAAACCTTCTGTTCGTGCGTTCATGCGTTCCTGACCGGGTACAGCCTGTGGAACGAAGGAACGCACGAACGTAAAAAATCGAAGTTCATTTTTTATTGTTCGGCTCAGAGGGCGCTCTAAAATCCGCACTTCCCGATCAATGGTTGTGCAAACAGTGAAAAACACTACTGTAAACAGAATGCAAATCATCATTCGGTGATTTGCGAAACAGTGACGCTGGTATGCGGTAAGGTGACTATTTTCACAGTTTCGCTTGCAAGCCCACCTAATGGCAAAGTCGATGGGGTGCTGTTGCGGACAGTTCTTCATGGATGCAATCCTGAGTGGTTTTTAAGAAACAATCAAAATTTACTATACCGTGCAGCGTGTATGCTCCACGGTAAAACCATTTCATGAAAGAATGAGGTGTTTTCTATGAAATCCAATTTGAGAAACGAAATCAAGTCGTACATTGTGCGTTCCGGCTACACGATGCAGGAAGTCGTTGACCGGCTTTCTGAGGATTACGGCTGGAGTGACAGCGTTTCCAACCTGTCCAACAAACTCCAGCGGGAGTCTCTGCGGTATGTGGAGGCGGTACAGCTTGCCGACGCCCTTGGCTATGATCTCGTATGGCAGAAGCGGAGGGACAAATGATGCCCGCCGTTCTTACCCGCCGTATCTCCCGTCTCCATCGAAAAATCCGCAGATTTGGAGATGGATGGCAGAGTGGATTTGCAAAATCTGCTCTGCCTGTGAGCGGCAGAATTGAAGCAATCAAGAGTGCGGAGAGACTGTCGGTCACACCGCCTTTTGAGGATTTGGGTGCCACACACAAGCCTCTAAAGGCGGCAAGGCATCCGCAGATGCCGCATTCCCCCTCGGAGAGCCCACGGCACTTTGCAGCCCTTCGGGATGAAAGTGTCATAGTGGGTTATTACACTTCCCGCAGGAAGTGCATCCCCGTCCCCCAGCCGTCTGCCACACAATGGAAAGGAGCTGATTTGTATGGCCAGAAACGACGGAATTGACCGCACCTTTGCCCGTAACCAGGACTTGCCTACCCTTGATGATGTGGCGAAAGTTCAGGAACATAACGAACGAGAAAAGGACAGCTACTCCAACCAGGATATTGATACCACCCAGACCTACCGGAATATCCACTTCAAAGCTCCCACCGGCAGCTATGCCGCCATGTTCGATCAGATGATTGCCGATGGGATTATCTCCACCCGTGGCCTGAAAGCCGATGCGGTGAAATACGGGGAATTAATTTTCGATGTGAACTCCGCTTACTTCCACAACCACGGTGGATACGAGTATGCCAAGCAATTCTACACCGACGCATACAAAGCAGCCGTGGAGATTGTGGGCGGTGAGCAGTATATTCTCTCCGCTGTCATGCACGCCGATGAGCGCAACCGGGCTATGTCGGAAGCTTTGGGGCAGGATGTGTACCACTACCACCTTCATGTGGTCTATGTCCCAGTGGTGGAGAAACAGATTCTCTGGTCGAAGCGGTGCAAGGATAAGTCCCTTGTGGGTACAGTCAAGGAGACCATTATGCAGGTCAGCCGCAGTAAAAAGTGGGAATCCAAAGTTGCTCTGGATGAACAGGGCAATCCGCTTCTGACATCCAAGGGCAAGAAAGTCCTGCGGACATCGTACAGTGTCCTGCAAGACGATTTCTTCAACTATATGAAAGCTGCCGGATATACGGATGTGGAGCGTGGAGAGCGTGGCAGCACCGAGGAACATCTGACTGTAACCCAGTTCAAAGTGGCACAGGAGCAGCAGCGGCTGGAAGATGTGACCGCTCAAATCGCTCAGACGGAGCAGGCGCTGGACACTGCACAGGCAGCTGTTGAGAAAAAGCAGAAGGAGCTGCAATCCCTGCAAAAACAAACCAAAGAACAGCGCACTGCCGCCATGACCGTACAGGAAATCCGCTCCATGGGGAAAAAGACGATCACCGGCAATATCACTCTGACCCCATCCGAGTGTAGCACACTTAAGGATTATGCGGTCAATGGGATTCTTGCCAAGGCAGAAAACAGCCGTTTGGAAGATAGTCTGCAACAAGCGCAAAAGAGTGCCGCTGTCTGGAAACAGCGGTATGAAAAGATTTATGACAAGTACCAAGAACTGAAAAAGGAAGTCCAGCCATATCTGGACGCTGTCAAGCTCGTACCCGAAAAGGTGCGGGCTTTTCTTGATGCCATTTTGCCCCGTACCCGGCAAACAAGGCAGCACGATCAACCTTCCCGCCGCAAGTCGCAGGATATGGAACTTTAATTGATGGAGGAAACTGCATGAGAAAACACAAAGATTTTATGAGCGAACCCGACTATGGTTATATCGACCTGGAATCCTGCTTTGAACCGATTTTTGAGCCGCCGTTGGAAACTCTGGAAGAATGGCGCAGCTGGGAGGATGAACCCGAACCGACACTGGAGAACACCTCGGTCTATGTCACAGAGCCGGATGGCATCCAATATTTTTACTGCGGCAATACCCGGATTCGGGTATCCGAGCATTTCTCCCAGGCAGGCAAACCCATGGACAAGCTGATTGAAAATGTGATCCAGTATGCTGCCCGCAACGCTGGATAAACCCATTCCACAACAAAATGTCGTTGAACCACACCCACGCTTACGGTATAATAAAAGCAGAAGTATTGTAAGCGTGGGTTGTTTCGATTAGAAGGAGGATTTTTACCGTGAAACAACCTTACAATACCGCACTCTATATGCGTCTCAGCCGTGACGACGAAAACTATGGCGACAGCGTGAGTATCGAGACCCAGCGCACTATTTTGCAGCAGTACGCAAAGGAACATGGTCTTTCGGTGTATGGCGAATATGTCGATGACGGATGGAGCGGAACGAACTTTGAGCGTCCCAGCTTTCAGCGGATGATGGATGATGTGGAGGCCGGAAAGGTCAACTGCATCGTTACCAAAGATCTCAGTCGCTTTGGCCGTGAACACGTAATGATGGACTACTATCTGGAATTTGTGTTCCCGGAAAAGCAGATTCGCTACATTGCTGTGGCTGAAAATGAGGACACCGAAAAAGGACTTTCGGATTTTGTACCGTTCAAGAACCTTTTTAACGAATGGTTCGCAAAGGATACCAGCCGCAAGGTGAAAACGGCGCTCCGTGCCAAATTTGCCGCAGGAGAACGAACTTTTGCCTATGCGCCGCTGGGGTACATCCGCCATCCCGAAATCAAAAATACTTTGGCCATAGACGAAGAAACCCGCTGGATCATCGAGAAAATCTTTGACCTTGCACTTCATGGAGCAGGTGCGGCGAAGATCACCAAGACCCTGATTGCAGAGAAAGTCCCGACTGCGGGCTGGCTCAATTATCAGCGGTATGGAACTTTCGCCAATATCTATGCCAATGCGTCGGAAGAAAAATCCTATGCCTGGACCATTGCTCAGGTCAAAAGTATTCTGCAAGATGAAACCTACATCGGCAACAGCGTACACAATAAGCAGACCAATATCTCTTATAAAAACAAGAAAAAGGTGCGCAAGCCGAAAGAAGAATGGATTCGGGTGGAAAATACCCATGAGGCGATCATCAGCCAGGATGTGTTTGAGCAGGTGCAAAAGCAGATTGCCAGCCGCAGGCGGCAGCAGAAGGATGCCACAACGCAGATTTTCGCCGGTCTTGTAAAATGTGCAGATTGTGGCTGGTCTATGCGCTTCGGTACGAACCGGCAGAACAAAACGCCGTACAGCCATTTCACTTGCAGCCAGTACGGACAGATGGGAACACAATGCTCGGCGCATTATATTCGCTATGACACGCTCTATGTCTATGTGCTGTCCAGAATCCAGTATTGGTCCCATCGGGCGCAGCTGAGCGAAGAAAAACTCTTGCAGCAGATTTTGAAAAACGGTGACCGGGAACGCATGACCGCCGCCAAGCGTCAGGGAGCCGAACTGAAACGGGCAGAAAAGCGCAAGGCAGAAGTGGATGGAAAATTCGTCCGAATGTACGAGGACTGGTCCGCCGGACGCATCACCGAGTATAACTTCAATCTGCTGACTAAAAAGTACCAGGCAGAACAGCTGGAACTTGAGGAGAGGATTAGCCGCTTGCAAGCGGAGCTGTCCGCAGAGCAGCAAACTGCCCTGGATGCCGAAAAATGGGTTGCTCTCATCAAGCAGTATGCCAATCCCACGGAATTGACCGCCGAACTTCTCAATACCCTGATTGAGAAGATTGTGATTCACGAGGCCACCAAAGGTGCGGATGGTATGAGAGAGCAGGAAATTGAGATTTACTACCGCTTTATCGGCAAAATTGATTAATCTGTATCCATATCCTTAACTTTGGGAAACCGGCCGGGGCTACCCTGAGATGGAGAAGATCATCTTCATCTGCAACCGCTACGGCGTAACGATGGACGAGCTGTTCAAAGAAGAAGTCCCCACCCCCGGCGAGCCGCCGGTCGAAGCCCCGCTGCTGTCCGCGCGCACGCTCGGCAGCGAGTTGTCAAACCTGTACGCGAATCTGTCACCCTACAACAAAAGCATCGGGATCATGCTGCTGACCGTCATCGCGATGATCGGTCCGGCATACGTCTACTGTATGCGCAGTTTGAAAGGAGGAGCAGATGAAATGATGACCATTATCTGGATCGCCGCCATCATCATCTTCGGCATTGCCGAGGCGGCGACGGCGGGGCTGGTGTCGATCTGGTTCGTCGTGGGCGCGGTGGCCGCGCTGGTGGCGACGGAACTGGGCGCGGCGCTGTGGCTGCAATTCGCGGTCTTCCTGATCGTATCCATTCTGGCGCTCATCGCAACAAGGCCCCTTGCGCGCAAGATGCTGGATAAGACGATCGTGCCCACGAATGCCGACCGTGTGCTGCACCACGAGGCCAAGGTGACCGAAACGGTGGACAACGAGAACGCCACGGGCGCTGTGTACATCGACGGCAAGACATGGACGGCGCGCAGCGAAGACGGCAATATCATCCCCAAGGGGAAAATGGCAAGAATCGTTCGCATGGAGGGCGTCAAGCTCTACGTGCGCGAGAGTAAAGAACCCGGCGAGAGAAGAGAGTAAACCCAAACTACACAACATTTTAGGAGGAAAAGAACTATGGAATGGATCGGCTATATCGGTATCGGCATTTTAGTGCTGCTGGTGCTTCTGGTGCTCGTCACGAACATCCAGATCGTGCAGCAGTCGCGCGCCTACGTCGTTGAGCGCCTCGGCGCTTACAGCGCGACATGGGGCGTGGGCCTGCACTTCAAAATTCCGTTTTTCGAGCGCGTTGTGAAGAAGGTCAGCCTCAAAGAGCAGGTGGCCGACTTCGATCCCCAGCCCGTCATCACGAAGGATAACGTCACGATGCAGATCGACACGGTCATCTACTTCCAGATCACCGACCCCAAGCTCTACACCTATGGTGTCGAGCACCCGATGAACGCCATCGAGAACCTGACGGCGACGACGCTGCGTAACATCATCGGCGAGATGGAGCTCGACCAGTCGCTCACGAGCCGCGATGTCATCAACGCCAAGATGCGCTCTATCCTCGATGAGGCCACCGACCCGTGGGGCATCAAGGTCAACCGCGTGGAGCTCAAGAACATCCTGCCGCCGCGTGAGATCCAGAACGCGATGGAAAAGCAGATGAAGGCCGAGCGCGAACGCCGCGAGTCCATCTTGCAGGCCGAGGGCCAGAAGCAGTCCCAGATCCTCGTGGCCGAGGGCGAAAAGCAGTCCACCATCCTGCGCGCGGACGCCGAAAAGCAGGCGGCCATCCTCAAGGCCGAGGCCGAGCGTCAGGCCGCCATCCTCAAGGCAGAGGGTGAAGCGCAGGCCATCCTGAACGTGCAGCAGGCACTTGCCGACTCCATCAAGATGCTCAACGAGGCCAACCCCAACGAGCAGGTCATCAAGATCAAGGCGCTCGAATCGTTCGAAAAGGCCGCCGACGGTCAGGCGACGAAGATCATCGTCCCGAGCGAGATTCAGAGCCTCGCCGGTCTCGCCGCGAGCTTTAAGGGGTTGCTTGAAGAAGAGAAGAAGTAATTTCAAAAAAGAGGCTCTGCCTCTTTTTTGAGAAAGCCGCACTCCGCTTCGTGC
>ENA-OOWN01001288-OOWN01001288.1-human-gut-metagenome-genome-assembly--contig:-NODE-1288-length-18948-cov-3.979940_pt1 | contig 18948 bp, 11 predicted proteins | sample MGYA00241406_ERZ501319 | MGnify/ENA primary metagenome ERZ501319 (study PRJEB25962, sample SAMEA2042734) | human gut metagenome | biome: human gut; feature: human-associated habitat; material: faeces... | reverse complement strand
CGAGCGCTGCCGATATGGAGTTGGAGGCGTGTCCGCAGGTGAATGTGTCGTATTCGCTCTCCATGGGCGATGGGAACGGCCGCAGGCCCTTGAGTTTGCGGTTGGTGCAGAAGCTGTCGCGTCGGCCGGTAAGAATCTTGTGTCCGTAAGCCTGATGGCCCACATCCCACACTATGCGGTCGTAGGGTGTGTTGAAAACGTAGTGCAGTGCCACGGTCAGCTCGACCACTCCGAGCGACGATGCCAGGTGGCCGGGATTGACAGACAGCTCGTCAACGATGTCCTCGCGCAGTTCTTTGCACAGCTCAGGCAGCTCTTCTACGCTCAGTCGGCGCAGATCTTCAGGATATCTTATGCGGCCGAGAAGCCGCAGTTTGCTTTTGTCCATTTATTATTTAATAATGTGTCTTGTAAACAGGTATGCAAACTTACACAAAAATTTTCTTATTTGGAATAGATTGATGTTATAATTTCATGTTTTTCGGATTATTGAACGTGAACGGTCACGAGGCTCGACTATGAACCGGAACAGGCTCAAACGTCCCGTACTTGAGTTTTGTATATTTATTCATTCGCAAATGTATATTTATTCATCTTGCCAGTTCTCAACTTCACGAGAGTCGTGATGAAACTATGGACGGCTTCCTTTGTCGCAAATATGTGCTGTATTTCGAGTTTTAGCCATTCCGTTATCAGTCAGAGACTTAGTTCCCCTTAATTCCGAAAATACCTTTTGATGGCTTGCGAAAGAGTGGTTTTTGCGTGCTGAAATATACCATTCGAGAGTATGATGATGTCTTTTTCAGCAATCAACATGGAGCATACTGCGGTGCGGCGGAGTCTTTCCCGTGCCGGATGTCGTAAGGGGCAGTCGCGCGTCTTTATCCATATACGGTTATCATACAGTTTTGATCCGCTTCCGCTTCATATTTCATGAAAAATAAATGTCAAAATCTTCTAATTATATTCATACGTTTTTACCGTGACGTGTGTCCTACTGCGATGTCCAGAAAAACATTTGCCGACCGGCCGACATTGTGCCAAAAGCAGTAAAAACGGCGCTCGGCTTTTCTTTTTGACAATAATATTATGAGGATAAAGACAAAATTGCTATCTTTGCGGATAGTTGTGTCCGGTGACGCGGTGTGGCGGCACCACTGGCAGAAATGTACTAGCGTGCATGCCGCCGGAAGCACGACAAGATAACCGTAATATTCCAATTTGCTGAAAAACTAATAATAAAAAACGGCCAACTAAATGAGAAAAGGACTACTTACTATTTTCTGCTTTCTGTTGACCGTGTGTCTTTACGCCGGCCAGATAAGCAAAGAGCAGGCTCACGAAGCGGCAAGGGCGTTTCTGGCCAAGCGTGGTATAACAATGACTTCTGACGCGACACCTGCATTCAAAGCCAAGAGAAAAGCGGCGACATCGGGCGACGCGGGTTATTACATATTCAATGCGGGCAACGACAGAGGCTACGTCATCGTGTCGGGCGACGACCGCACAGAACAGATATTAGGATATACGGACAGCGGAGTGTTCGATCCTGCCACAGCTCCTGAGGGAATGATGGCGTGGCTGAATGGCTATGTGGACTTCATCGACCGTCTCGACCGTGAGAACGTCACGGCAAAGGTGTCCGACAGAACCGACGCGCCGGCAAGGGCGCAGGCTGCAAAACACGCCATCAAACCGCTCGTGACATGTAAGTGGAACCAGGGAGATCCGTACAATCTGCTGTGTCCTAAATACTACAACGCCGACGGTACGCTGGGCGACCGCAGCGCCACGGGATGCGTGGCTACGGCTCTCGCGCAGGTGATGTACTACTACAAATGGCCTGACGCGCTCGTGAAGAGCATCCCGCGCCATTCGTTCGACAGCAACGGACACCAGATAAGTCTGCCCGGAATAGCCAAGGGCACAAAGATAGATTGGGCAAACATGACCGACATATACGACGGACAGAGCACCGACGTGCAGAAGAACGCCGTGGCAGAACTGATGCTCTACGTCGGACAAAGCGTGAAGATGGGCTACGGTCCGTCGTCAGGAGCAGGCTTCAACGGCGGCCAGCCGCTCGTGGAATACTTCGGCTACGACGACGGCACGCACTCGGAGTTCCGCAACAACTACACTCTGAGCGAGTGGATGGACCTGATTTATAACGAGATAGCCAGCGGTCATCCGGTGGCTTTCGCCGGAACGGCTACAGGAGGCGCGCATGCCTTCGTGGTGGACGGATACGACGGTGACGGCCTTTTCCACCTCAACTGGGGATGGGGCGGCGGCAGCGACGGCTATTTCCGCATCGAGATACTCAATCCCGGCGACAACAGCGGCATAGGCGCAAGCTCGAGCAGCGACGGATACTCCATGGGACAGGAAGCCCTCATCCTGCGTCTGCCTGACGATGTGGAGGCCGACGACATGGCGATGATGACCATCAACGACACTGAGATAAGGGGCAACGAGATATTCAGCAACTACATCAACTGGACAGGCGAGACCAACAGCTTCGACTACGGTATAGGTTACGTGGCAGAGGACGGCTCGCTCGTGAGCATAGGCAACACCAACCGTGCCGATAATCTGGGAGCAAACTACTTCTATGGCGCCAGCTTCGGCATCAGTGGACTGGCAGCCGGAACATACAAGGTGGTGCCGATAAGCAAGACAACGAAATCGAACGTATGGAAGACCAGCTTCAACATAAAGGAGCGTTACATCGTAGCTGACGTGAAGGCCGACGGTTCTTACACGCTACAGATGTATAACCGTCCGGTTGACCTTGAGGTGGAGTCGATAAGATTCACGGGCAATAAGGTGGTGAACAACACCCAGAAGCTCGACGTCGTGTTCAAGAACAACACCGACGAGTTCTATGGCGAGATTTATCTCTTCGCCAGCAAGACCGACAACAAGGGCGGACAGGCGAGCCGTTCGGCCGTGTCGCTGAAGAAAGGATACACCACTACGATAACCTTCTTCTTCAATCCTACGGAGACAGGCAAGTATAATATATGGCTCACATACGACCCTGACGGCAACAATGTGGTGCCGGGCGGACAGACAACGGTGGACATCACCGCCACCGCATCGCCTGAGGAAAGAGACCTTCAGGTGACATCGGTAACGTTCGAGAACATCTCTTCGGGTACGATTTACGGCAACTTCATATCCGGTAAGGTGAGAGTGACCAACAATTCGGAAGAAGACTTCGACGGCGCGATAAACGTAGGAATATGGAAAGGTGAGATAGGCGAGAACATGTTCTGGGGTGCAGGCAACGACATCGTGCCCGTATATGTAGAGGCAGGCAAGAGAGCCGTGGTGTCGTTCTCGTTCGACAATCTGGAGTATGACAAGCAGTACGGCTTCAACTTCGCCTATTCCACAGGCGGTGAGCTGTCCGACGGCAGACTGGGACACGTAAACAAGCTGGCACGTGGCATCGTTACCTACGACAGCGAGGGCGGACGCTCGGCCTACTCACCGTCGTCCATATTCACTGTTCCCGCCAAGGTGGTGGCTGTTGATGCACGAGGCATAACAAGTCTTACGAAGATATACACCACAAGTTCGCCAAATGCGCTCTACTTCTTCGACGAAGATGCGAGAATACCTGACGGACTCGACATGTCGAAAGTGGTAGTAGGAGGCCACATAGACGAGATAAGTCTCACGGACGAGTCACCGTTCTATTCGCCGATAGACTTCACTGCAGGTCGCATAAGCTACAGCCGTCCTATCTACAGGGCAGGCAAGGAAAGCTCGTGGGAGGCCATAGCACTGCCGTTCAGTCCGCAGAGCGTGAAGGTGGACGGACGCCGGCTGGCATACGACGGTAGTGACGGACTCAGCGTCATGGAGTTCAACATGACGGGAGACGACAACAACGTGTACTTCTCAAAGGTGGCAGACATGCAGAAAAACGTGCCTTACCTCTACTCGGTGACAGACGACAGCTTCGTGGACAAGACCATCGTGTTCGAGGCAGAGGACGCACTCGTGCCGGCTACCGGCTCTGCCGACATCGTGGCAGGAACCGACAGCTACTCTTATCACGGCACGACGGTGTCGCTCACGGGCAACAACTACTACGTGCTCAACACCGAGGGAACGGCCTTCACACTCAAGAAAGGTGCCACGATCGTGAATCCTTACCGTTCATACTTCGTGTCGAAGCTGCCCGACGAGCTGATGGCCGACGAGATACCTGTACGTGTTGTGGTCACCGGCATAGACGGAGTGACGGACAACAGCGTCGCTGACGGACAGGCAGACGTCTACAGTCTCGACGGAGTGAAGGTCGGAACGGCTGTGATGGAGTCGGGACGCGTCGTCATGCCGGCACTGCCCAAGGGCATATACGTCGTGGGCGGCCGCAAGGTAGTGGTGAGATAATCCATCCGGAGGATGATGGCGGCACATGGCGCAGGGCCCGGCCCACGTGTGCATGCCGCCGCAATCCTGCGTGCCGGACGCCCTGCATGAGGACGGAACGACAGTCTGGAATAAACGAACAAACATAAAACATAACAGAAAATGAACAAGAAAACTTATCTGGCTCTTGGCCTGTGCCTGTCGATGGCAGGCGCGGCGGGAGCACAGCAGCGCGACGGAGGCATATCGTCCGACATGTTGCGCAGCATGCAGCAGGCTCATGCTGCCGTACCTTCGGCAAAAGCCATATTCAACGCGATGGCTTCGAACAAGATCGACGACATTGCAGTGAACTTTGCAAACCAGGGTGCCATAGACACGTATTTCAGCGACGAGACGCCGAAACAGAGCATCCACGACCAACAGAGCTCCGGCCGTTGCTGGATGTTCTCCGGATTCAACGTGCTGAGGGCCAACTTCGCAAAGCAGCACGCCGACTCGCTGGCAGTGGAGTTCTCGCACAACTATCTGTTCTTCTACGACCAGCTGGAGAAAGCCAACCTCATGCTTCAGGGCGTGATAGACCATGCCGACGAACCGATGGACTCTGAACGAGTAAGATTCTTCTTCAAGAATCCGCTCAACGACGGCGGTACTTTCTGCGGCGTGAGCGACCTGGCAGACAAGTACGGACTTGTTCCTGCCGAGGTGCAGCCCGAGACTTTCTCTGCCGACAACACGAGCAAGATGTCGTCTCTGCTTTCGTCCAAGCTGCGCGAGTTCGGTCTCGAGCTCCGTAAGATGGTGGCAGACGGCAAGAATGACGCCGCTATCAAGGCGCGCAAGACCGAGATGCTCTCGACGATATACAACATGCTGTGCCTCACTCTGGGCGAGCCGGTGAAGGAGTTCACCTATACGTTTAAAACGAAGGACGGCAAACCCGTAGGTCAGCCGCGCAAATACACTCCGAAAGAGTTCTACGAGGCGACTGTCGGAGGACCAATCAGTGGAAGTTTCATCATGGTGATGAACGATCCGCGCCGCGAGTATTACAAGACTTACGAGGTGGAGTACGACCGACACACCTACGACGGACAGAACTGGAAGTATCTCAACCTGCCGATGGACGACATCGAGCGTCTGGCCATAGCCTCGATAAAGGACGGCCGCAAGATGTACAGCTCGTACGACGTAGGAAAGCAGCTCGACCGCAAGCGCGGCTATCTTGACACCGAGAACTACGACTACGGCGCACTGCTCGGCACGACCTTCGGCATGAACAAGGCCGAGCGCATATCGACATACGACAGTGGTTCGACCCACGCCATGACTCTCACGGCAGTAGATCTCGACGAGAACGGCAAGGCTAAGAAGTGGAAGGTGGAGAACAGCTGGGGCGCGTCATACGGTCAGGCAGGCTGTCTGATAATGTCGGACAGATGGTTCCGCGAATACATGTTCCGTCTCGTGGTTGACAAGAAGTATGTCCCCGCCGAGACACTGAAGCAGTATGAGCAGAAGCCTGTGATGGTGATGCCGGAAGATCCGCTCTTCTCTACAGACGACTGATGGGGCGGATGAAACACATACGAAAGCGGGCTGCCGGAAAGCTAAGAACAAACCGGCAGCCCGCTTTGTCTTTATTATGGGCGGTGCGTGGCGTTCTTATGACCTGCGCATGGTGTTCTTATGACCGGTGCGAGGCGTCGCGGATGCTCGTTTAATTCAAATCGGTCGTTAGACCGCACATGTTTTATCTGTTTTATGTCTTCATGCTTTCGGCCGTCTTTCTGCTTGCCGTCGGCCTCTTTTTGTTCTATTTTTCTTGACACAGCCCTCTATGCCTGCAAAAAATCCCACGGAAATACGCTCAATATAAAGCAAAAATACAGACTTAATTCTAATGACCTATTCTGGTTTAATGGTTCTATGTAAGATTTTTCCGTACAGGTTTCAAAATAAGTCAGATGTTTTTCCACTGTATAGACATTGTTTTCTACGCCGGCAAGAAAGCAATACGGGCAACTTTCAATTTATAACCGGTTTTCAGTTTTTCACTCTCAATTTCATGATATACCCCAAAAAATAAGCGCGTATTTGCGGACAGACTCTTAATCGGGCGCAAATACGCAAAAATAAGAGGGTTTTATAATGCATTGAATATCAATGATTTATATTTAAGTGGTATTTTATCACTTTGCGAAAAGCACCATTTCGGCTTGCGAAATGGCCTATATTGGGTGCTGAAACAGACCATATCGCACCCTAATATGGGCTTTATCGCACCACGAAATGGGCAATATCAGAAAGCGAAACGTACTTTTCCGGACTACGTTATGGGGTATATCAAAAGACGGTGTTATACCAAATGTCCTGTATTATATACGGTTTAACATTCGTTTGCACCTCTTTCGCGAAAATATTTTGTCAAAATTGAGTCAAGAAAAATCGTAAGTGTTGAGGCTGATTTTTCTTGCCGTCATGCCGTGACAGAGCATCGCGGCGATACAACCAAGGACAAAAAGTAAAAGGGACATGAATTAATTCACGTCCCTTTTTCTTATTTTTAACTGATAGTTTTTCCCTTTTTATTTGATCGCATCAGCCAGTTCTGCGCCTGCCTTGAATTTAGCGACTTTCTTAGCGGCGATTGTTATCTTCTCTTTTGTTGCAGGGTTGATACCTTCACGAGCCGGACGCTCGTTGACGCTGAATGTACCGAAGCCGATGAGCTGAACCTTATCGCCTTCGATGAGAGCTGCCTTGATAGCCTCTACGGTAGCATCAAGTGCTTTCTTAGCGTCAGCCTTGCTCAGGTTTGCGCCGCTTGCGATCTTTTCTATCAATTCTGTTTTGTTCATAATTATGAATTTTAAATGATTAAATATGTTGTTATTTATTTGTTGCTATCCTTATCGGGAACAAATATAAATCAATAGTTTTATAAATCAAACAAAAAACAGAAAAAAGTGAATAAATTTTCGAAAAAAAGGCGTATAAGCCCCTGTTTTATTCAGTATAACAGATATTTTTTCGTAATTTTGCCTTCGTGTTTTTTTAAATATACATATATCGTATGCTCAATATTCCAAAAGTCACCAAGAACCTCCTGATCATCAATGTCATCGCCTATCTTGCGACGATGGTGCTCGGGCGTGGTATGGACTTGAATGACATGTTCGGACTACATTTCTTCCTTGCTCCGGACTTCCATTTCTATCAGCTTTTCACATACATGTTCCTGCATGCCGGGTTCATGCATCTGTTTCTCAATATGTTCGCTTTGTGGATGTTCGGATGCGTTGTGGAGAATGTATGGGGACCTAAGAAATTTATTTTCTACTACATAGTCTGCGGCGTGGGTGCCGGACTGTTCCAGGAGCTGGCGCAGTTTGTGCAGTTCCACATCATCGCGAGCTCGCAGATACCGGGCGTCGGAATACTCGACCTGTTCCAGGTGGCGCAGTATAACGCCGAAGGACTCAACATGTGGACTACCGTCGGTGCGTCGGGTGCCATCTACGGCATACTGCTCGCCTTCGGTATGATATTCCCCGAGCAGCGCATTTTCATCTTCCCTATACCGGTGCCGATAAAGGCAAAGTGGTTCGTGTTGATATATGCGGGCATCGAAGTGATACAGGCTCTTAGCACACCGGGCGACGGCGTGGCCCATCTGGCACACCTCGGAGGTATGGCTTTTGGCTATCTGATGATACGCTACTGGCGCAGACATCCGGGCTCGGGCTACGGAATGGACAGCGGCATGCAGTTCTTCGACAACATGCGTGCCTCGTGGGAGAGACGCAGGGCAAAGCGTCAGACTGGCTATAGGAACGACGCGGGCCGCTCTTCGGTGAATAATAATCCCGACTGGGACTACAACGCGCGCAAGAAAGCCGACCAGGAAGAGATAGACAGAATACTCGACAAGATAAGGCGCAACGGATACGACAGCCTGACAAAGGAAGAAAAGCAGAAACTCTTCGACAGCAGCAACAGGAGTTAGATATTGTCCTGAGATGAAGAGTCTTGGAAAAATAACATTGCAGGTCGTTGCCGGAGCAAACATCGCGACCATTCTCGTCATGTTGTTCGTGGGCTACAGCGACAGGTTCAATCCGGTGGATCACACTCTGTTGTCCACCATCGGACTGACGTTCCCGGTCTTCTTGTGCATAAACATAGCTTTCACGGCTTTTTGGATAATATTCAGTGTCCGGCGGGTGATCATTCCTCTCGTCGGATTCATCGTGTGTTATGCTCCCGTAAGAGTATATGCGCCGCTGAACATCAATAAGGCTCTGCCCGACAGCACCATAAAAGTGCTGTCATACAACGTATGGACCTTTAAGGACTGGACCGACGTCAGCGAGCCGTGCCGTATTCTGGATTACCTCATTGAGCAGAATGCCGACATAGTGTGTCTGCAGGAAAGCGGAACGATAAAGGTGAAGCGCGACATAATAAACAAGCGGATGGCCACTCTGTATGCTTACAGCGACACAGTGAAACCATCGGGAAGCACTGACGAGATAACCGTTTTCAGCAAGTTCCCTATCGTGGGCAAGGAGAACATAAACTACGAATCGAAAAACAATCATTCCGCCGCGTTCCGTCTGGACGTGCATGGTGACACCGTCATCTTCATAGCCAACCACCTCGAATCGATAGGTCTTTCGTCTGATGAGAAAAAGAGTTTCAAGTCGATGATGAAAGGAAAGATGGAGAAGGATTCGGTCAGAAGCGAGTCGCAGAAACTCGTGCACAAGCTCGGAATGGCCTCGGCTGTCCGTGCTCCGCAGGCCGACGCCGTGGCACGATATATCCGCGACCATAAGGGAGAGAGCATAATCTTGTGCGGCGACTTCAACGACAGCCCCATATCCTACACCCGCCGTGTCATCGCCGACGAGCTTACAGACTGCTATGTGGCCAGCGGCAACGGACCGGGAATATCCTATCATGTCAGCGGTTTTTATGTACGCATAGACAACATCATGTGTTCGGACGATTGGGTGCCCTGCCGCTGCCTCGTTGACAGCAAGATAAAGGCCTCCGATCACTATCCTATAATCTGCTGGTTGAAAAAACGCAGCGATATGGAGAAATAAGCTTCGTAATGCCTTAAAATATACATAATTAAGTGTATAAATTTTTCTTAATGTGAAAAAAATATTATCTTTGCACGTCTATACACAGAAAAATAAAATAATTAATAATAATCAATCAAAATGCAAAACAAAGGAATTGTAATTGTAACAGCTGTCTTGTTGACGCTTGCAAGCATCTTCTATTTGTCATTCTCGGTTGCCACAAGCTATTATGACAGCCAGATGGCAAAGATAAAAGACCCGATTGCACAGCAGGACTACAAAGACTCTGTTAAGTATCTCGGAATTTATTCTTATCAGGATTGTCTTGAGACACAGATCGGACTCGGCCTTGACCTTAAGGGCGGAATGAATGTTATCCTTGAAGTAAGTGTTCCGGATGTAGTGACAGCACTTGCTGAGTATAAGACCGACGCCGCTTTCGTAAAGTCAATCAACGAGGCCAAGGCTGAGGAAGAGACAAGCCAGAAGGATTTTCTGAGCCTGTTCATCGAGGCTTACAAGAGAAATGCTCCCGGACATCACCTCTCTGAGATCTTCGCAACACAGAGACTTCAGGGCAAGGTTTCGCCTCAGAGCTCTGACAGCGAGGTGGAAAAGGTGCTGCGTGAGGAAATCCAGTCAGCCATCGACAACTCTTTCACGGTTGTCCGCACACGTATAGACAAGTTCGGTGTCGTACAGCCTAACATCCAGAAACTCGAAGGACAGGAAGGCCGTATCATGGTTGAAATGCCTGGTATCCGCGAGCCTGAGCGTATCCGCCGCCTCCTTCAGGGTAGCGCAAACCTCGAATTCTGGGAGACATACAATGCTGAGGAGATAATTCCTTATCTCGTACAGATCAACCAGAACCTGGCAAACAACAATTCCAACACTTCAGACACCACTGCCGTTGACACAACAGCTGCCAAGAAAAAGGCTCCGGCAAAGGCACAGGAATCTAAGTTCAAACTTGCAAACAAGGAAGGTGAGACAACTCAGGCATCTGCCACTAAAGTGTCGGCAGAGGCAAAGAAGGCCAATCCGCTGCTCTCAATGCTCACCACAACAGGTGCCGGCTCACTCAGTGTTGTAGGTTATGCCAACGTACTCGATACTGCCGAAGTGAACAAAATCATCTATTCGGCAATGGCAAAGAAGATTCTTCCTTCAGACTGCAAGCTGCTTTGGAGTGCCAAACCGACAGACGCTCTCTCTGTAAAGAACATGTTCGAGCTGCACGCCATAAAGGTTACATCAACCAACGGACGCGCTCCGCTTGAGGGAGATGTGGTTACAACCGCTACGGATCAGTTCAACCACGTAACAGGTGCTCCTGAGGTGAGCATGGAAATGAACTCTGACGGTGCACGTCGCTGGGCTGCACTGACAAAGGCCAACATCGGTAAGGCTATCGCAATCGTACTTGACGGTAGCGTATATTCAGCACCGCGCGTTCTTAACGAAATCACCGGCGGTAGCTCATCAATCACAGGTAACTTCACAATCGAAGATACAAAAGACCTCGCCAACACACTTAAGTCAGGACGTATGCCTGCTCCTGCGCGTATCGTACAGGAAGATATAGTAGGTCCGTCGCTTGGAGCTCAGTCCATACAACAGGGTCTGATATCGTTCGTTATAGCGTTCATCATCCTCATGGCTTATATGGTTGTGCTCTACAACTTTATTCCCGGAATGCTCGCCAATATGGCTCTGCTGTTCAACCTGTTCTTCACGTTGGGTGTCATGAGTTCGTTCCAGACGGCTCTTACCATGCCGGGTATCGCCGGTCTGCTCCTTTCTCTTGGTATGGCGGTCGATGCCAACGTGCTCATTTATGAACGTGCAAAGGAAGAACTTGAGAGAGGTCTCAGTGTGAAGTCGGCAGTACAGGCCGGTTACAAGAACGCTTTCTCTGCCATTTTCGACTCCAACCTGACATCAATCATTACCGGTGTGATTCTCGCGGTATTCGGAACAGGTCCTATCAGAGGCTTCGCCATAACCCTCATCATCGGTATCTGCTGTTCTTTCTTCACCGCAGTATACATGACACGCCTTGTTTACGACCGTCAGATGAAGCGTGACAAGTGGCAGAACCTCACATTCTCTACCGCTATTTCGCGCAAGATGCCTCAGAATACAAACTTCAATTTCATGGGAAATTACAAACGTTCGTTCGTAATATGGGGCGTACTTACGGTTGTTTTCTTCATCAGTTTCTTCTGGCGCGGCTTCAGCAAGAGCATCGATTTCACCGGAGGACGCAACTTCGTGCTGCGTTTTGAGCAGAAGGTAGAGCCCGAACAGGTTCGTGAAGCACTCGACGGAGCTTTCGGCGAATCCACTTTCAGTGCCATAGCCATCGGTGTTGACGGCAAGACCATCCGTGTGAACACCAACTATAAGATAGAGTCCAACGACCAGAATGTGGATGCCGAGGTGGAGAGCATACTCTTCAAGTCGCTTTCGTCAGCCGGTCTCATCACGCAGAAGGACATCTCCAAGTTCAGAAATCCGGACATACGTGAGGGCGGTTCCATCATAAGCAGTGCCAAGGTAGGTCCGTCTGTAGCCGAGGACATCACATATGGTGCCATTATCAGTGTGCTGGTGGCTATAGCAGCAATATTCCTTTATATTCTGTTGCGCTTCCGCAATATGGCTTTCTCAATCGGTTCCACTGCAGCACTCGCATTCGATACGGTATTCGTACTCGGCGTCTACTCGTTGCTGTGGGGTCTTGTACCAATGTCGCTTGAGATCGACCAGACGTTTATCGGAGCCATTCTTACTGTAATCGGTTATTCTATCAATGACAAGGTGGTGGTGTTCGACCGTATACGTGAGAACATGCATCTGTACATCAACCGTGACAGATGGACGCTGTTCAACGATTCTTTGAACCAGACACTTGCGCGTACGATCAACACCGGTTCCGCTACGCTGCTCGTACTTCTTGTCACTTTCTTCTACGGAGGTGAGAGTATACGCAGCTTCTCGCTTGCCATGATATTGGGTATTGTGTTCGGTACATTCTCCTCAATATTCGTTGCGGCTCCTATCGCTTACTTTACGCTTGGCCGTAAGATGCGCGGTAAGGATACAGCAGTAAAGACAAAATAAGATAATTCTTTCATAGTTTTATTAGTAAAGGTTGCACCCCGTTTCTGGGGTGCAACCTTTTTTCATGTTTGTATTGTCGCACCTGTTTTTGCCACATTATATAAAATATGTATTGCGATGAATATATTACACGTCTATTTGATATATTCATACACTTTGTTGTCGTGAAAACAGGACGGATTTACCGTCTTACGGTATGTCTGCGTCAGCCTTGTGGAGATGTAAAATCAAGTGTCGGGTGGGCATGTTCTACTCTAAGGAAATTGTCGCTTTTCTAAAGATATGGTTGCAATTCCTTATAGTCAGACGTCTTTATTATCATCTCCACTTTCTGCCGGCAGCGATGTCTTTCTGAGCTGTCTACAAATCACAGTCGTGGCGTCAGTCCGCCGGAGACATATGTTCTTTTGTCTTGCAGCCATGTCTCCGGCTACATTCAACCCGAATCAGCCATTAAAACGCCGGTCATACATTTATATTCTCCTGTCAGTCCTTCATTCCTTTTCCGCACAGCAGGTGTCATCTTGTTGCCCGATTTTTCCTGATGCACTCTGCTACAGTTTTTACAAAAGCGGAAAACAATCTGCCTGACAGTAGTGCGAAACACAGATGACGTCTGATTATCTGTTTGGATTAAATCCGCCTTGTGAAAAACCGTAATAGCCGTTTCCTCTTGTCCGTTGTCGGATTTACTGTTTCCGCAATGCAGATATAAGAGTCTTTCCATATGCGGAAGCCTTTTCCAGCCCATAAGAACAGATGTATGCATCTGTCGTTTTATTCCAAAGAGTTTCCTTTCAGAAATAAGAAGAACCTTTGAGTGTTCTAATGTCCGATTGTGGTTTATGTTTCTGAAATATACCGATTGTGAGTGTCGCGGTGAATGTAACGTAAAAAATAAATCCCGGGAGACATGTCTCGTCTCACGGGATTTATTTTGCTTGTTTCGCAGAACGTTCTGACGTCGTGTCTGCGGTACTTTCATGTGCCGGAGAAACACGGCACATGAAAGTGTTCTTATTCCGGCATCATTATAACAGAGATGTGGTTGCCCGGCTTAAGGAATTCCTTCATGAAGTCGCAGATGCTCTGAGTGGTCTGAGCTTCGATGGTCTTCTTGGCGTCGGTGTACATATCTATGCCGTTATTACGGTAAGTGTCTATCACGCTGAGCCAGTAGTTGTTTGTCTTGCTCTTGTCGTCGATATCCTTCAACATCACGTCCTTAACCTTCTTGAGCATGCTTTCGTCGCATGTCTTTGTGAGGTTCTTCACCTCCTCGTTCATTATCTTCACGGCCAGTTCCTTCTTGTCAGGGTTCATCGGGCAGTAAGCGAAGAGTGTGATGCGGTGTGACTTGTCGATAAATATCGAGGCATCGCCCTGTGCGCCTACTGAGTAAGCGGCGCTCTCTTCCTCACGTATCTTCTTCAGATAGATCATCGACAGCACCTGTCCGGCGATGTCTGCGCGTACGGAATTCTCGAGAGTGTAAGGCATCTTGTCGTTGTGCCATATCATGTAGGCTGTAGCCTGCGGAGTCTCCTGCTTGCGTTTGAACTCGTTTACGATCTCACCCTTCTGTATGATTGATGTTACCTTGCCTTTCTCTATCTTGCCTTTAACCGGCAGAGATGCGATGTACTGGCAGATGAGCGGGCGGATGGAATCCTCGTCGAAGTTGCCTATGAATGTGAATGTCCATTCAGAAGCGTTTGATGTGCGCTCCTTTGCAATCTGAAGGATGCGGTCGTAGCTTACCTTCGGCAGGTCTTCAACAACCAGCGGCTTGAGACGTGGGTTGTGGCCGTACATTGTTGCTGTGAGCGAGTCGCTCAGTGCAACATCCGGTGAGAGTGAGCGGTTCTTCAGAACTACCTCATACTGTTTCATGAGGTTGTCGAACGACTTCTGGTCTTTGTTGATGTTTGTGAAGTAGAGATAGAGCAGCTGCATCATTGTCTCAACGTCCTTAGGAGTTGACGAACCGTCTATGTGCATGTGTCCGCCGCTTGTCAGATTTACGTTGGCAATCTTTCCGGCGAGCGCCTTGCTCAGTTCGGTCGTTGAGAACGCTCCGAGTCCGCTCGATGCAATTACGTCGTCGAACACCTTCAGGTTCACGTAGTCGCTCTCTCCGTAGAGCGATTGACCTCCGAGGCTTTCACCTTTGAGCAGTACCTGGTCTTTCTTCAGGTCTGTCTTCTTCAGTACCACTGTGGCACCGTTAGAGAGTTTCAGCTCTGTATATCCGAACTTGTCGTTCTTCTTCTCGCTCTTTATTGTTCCGGCTTTCGGTTTCTCGGCTATGAGCGGTTCGTTCTTCACGTTGTCCACGTATGCGGTTATCTGCTCGGCACGTGCAGCCTTGAGGGCTCCCAGCAGCGCTTCTTTTGTAGGATAAACGTTGCCTTCCTTCTCGATGTTGAAGTTCAGTATCACGAGATTGCTGTCGTTGGCCGGCACAAGCTCCTTCATTACCTGATTGACAGCATCTACCGGAATCATCGGCACAACCTGCTTCATTGTCTGATAGGTGAAATCTATCGAAGGAATCGGTTCGTTTGTGAGGAAGTTTCCAAGATACTGGCTGTAGAACTGCTCGTTGTAGCGCTTGTCCTTGTTGCTGTACTGCTTGTCGAGCGAGCTCAGATAGTCTTGTCTGTAGCGCTCGTATTCAGTAGCGGTGAATCCGAACTCAGCGGCGCGGCGTGCCTCTACGAATGCAGCCTTCAGCGCGTCGGCAGTCTTGCTCATGTCCTTCGGAGCGATGCCTAAGTCGAATGCGTCCTTTGTCTTTGCGAAGATGTAGGTGCCGTCGCTTGCTCCTGCGTTCACGTAAGGGCAGTCGGCATTGAGCGCAGCCTCGGTGAATCGGTTGTTAAGCATGCTCACGGCAGCGTCCTTGACATACTGATATACCATATAAGCCATGGTGTTCTTCAGTGAGTCAGGGAACACATCGTGCTTTATCATCACCTCGAGCATGTTGTTGCGCTGCTCCTTGTCCTTGTCGATAATGACGATAGGCTCGGCGTTGTCGGGCACAGGCTCGTCAACTACAGGTGCTGCGTTCTCCGGATTCTTTATGTCTCCGAAGAGCTTCTTTATCTCAGCCTCTACGTGATCTACGTCAACATCGCCGACAACGATGATGCCCTGGTTCTGCGGATGATACCATTTGTGGTAGTAGTCTATCAGTTCCTTCGGCTTGAAGTTGTCTATTACGCTCATCAGACCGATAGGATAGCGCTGACCGTATTTTGAACCCGGATAGAGATTCGGCAGGTTGCGCTCGAACATACGGCCCGATGCGCTTGAACGCATGCGCCACTCGTCGTGAATCACTCCGCGCTCCTTGTCTATCTCTTTCGGGTCGAGTGTCAGCTCGCTTGCCCAGTCGTGCAGTATGAGCAGGCAAGAGTCGAGAGCCGACTGACGGTCGGTCGGTACGTTGGAGATGTTGTACACAGTCTGGTCTATTGAGGTGTATGCATTCAGGTCGCGTCCGAACTTCACGCCGATGCTCTCGCAGTATCTCATGACCTCATTGCCCTCGAAGTTCTTTGTGCCGTTGAAGCACATGTGCTCGAGGAAGTGTGCCAGACCGCGCTGGCTCTCCTCCTCCTGTATCGAACCCACTTTCTGGGCGATGTAGAAGTTGGCGCGGTTCTCCGGCCAGTTGTTGTGACGTATGTAGTACGTCAGTCCGTTGTCCAGCTTACCTATGCGCACGTCCGGATCTACCGGTATCGTGGGCATCTGCATCTGGGCTTGGGCAAGTCCTGCGAAACATACGAGGACTGCCACCAAGATTTTTCTTAGTTTCATAAAATATAGACTTTAATTTTGACGTGTTATATTTTCAAGTTGCAAATTTACCTCTTTTTATTTAAACATAAGCCGTTTGATGACAATAAAAAAGGCAGAGAGGCTTTTTTATGAATGTTTAAACATTTAAAAGCGTCTCTGTCTTACCTTATGATTTTCCGTCCGCCGCATTTTCTCTCTGCCTTTCGGCGTACATTATGTTGCGCGGATGGTGTTCCAGTATCTCCTGTCTGAGGGTGGTCATATCCACGTGGGTGTATATCTCCGTGGTCGATATGCTTTCGTGTCCCAGCATCATCTGTATGGCCCTCAGGTCGGCTCCGCCCTTCAGCAGTGCCGTGGCGAACGAGTGGCGCAGCGTATGCGGCGTGATGTCCTTTGAGATGCCGGCAGTCTCCTGATAGTGCTTGACGATCTTCCAGAAGCCCTGGCGGCTCATGCGCTCGCCGTTCATGTTGACGAACAGCGCCGTTTCCTCCGGATCAGCCAAAAGCTGCGGACGCACCTCCTTCATGTAGTGCGAAAGTGCCTTGACGGCGGCGGGATAGAGCGGGATGATACGCTCTTTGCCCTTGCTCTGCGCGCGGATGAAGCTCGCGCTCAGGCTCACGTCCTCTTCATTGAGCGAAATGAGCTCGGAGACGCGGATGCCCGTGGCGTACAGCAGTTCGAGCATCGCGTGGTCGCGGTAGCCCTTAGCGTCCACGCACTGGGGCTGGTCAAGGAAGAGCTCGACCTCTTTGCCCGTGAGGATCTCGGGGAACTTGTGCTCCACCTTCACCGCGGCAACGCCCTTGGCCGGGTTCGCGCTGACCTCTCCGGTCATCTGGAGGTAGGTGTAGAGCGACTTGATCGACGCGATGGAGCGCGTGATCGTCGCGGCGGACTTGCCCTTGCCGCCCATCCAGGCGACATAGCCGCTGATGACCTCCTGCGTCACCTGCGGCAGCGGCATGGGGTGGAACTCGTCCAAATACACGGCGAACTGGTGCAGATCGCGCATATAGGAGCTGAGCGTATTCTGGGAGGCGTGCTTTTCCGTGGCCAGATATTCTTCGTATTGCGCCAAAAGGTCGGCCATGATCGCACCCCTCCTTCCTAAAAAACAGCTCAAGATGCCGCCAGCAGCAAAAACTGCGGCACGAGCCACAGCTCCAGCAGAGCGGCAAACAACAAACACACACAACAAATGCCAAAGCGGTACCAGTACGCGCTCCCGTAGCTGACTGCGCGTCCCCGTCCCCCGCCGCCAAGCGAAAGCGACAGCAACACGCGGGACTTGTCAAGCGACGCGTTCCCGAGCAGCAGCGTGCACGGCAGCACCGCCAGAAGCCGGATGCCGAACAGCGCCAGCAGCAACGGAAAGCTCCCCCGCCCGAGCGAGAGCGCAAAGCAGAACAGCGAGTACGATAGAAGAAACCCCTGGCACGCACACACGAGCGGTACCGCCACAATGCCGATGGACGCAAAGCCCAGCAAAAACACGATACCCGGCGCGCGGAAATAGCACAACAGCGTTTCGCCCAGCGCCCTTACCGAAAACGGCCTGTTCACGCCGCCCGATAAAAACGCGTCGAAATACTGTTTCAGCTCGCCGCCCGCGCTCTGCAGCGACCGGAGCGCAAACACGTACCCAAGGATCACACCCAACACAATAAACGCCGATAACACCAGCATCGGCACAGGCACGCGCTGCGGCAGCGCGCCGCGGCGGTCTCTTCTGTTCGTTCGACTCAGCAAGTATGTCACCCCTCGTGAAGGGAAGCGGCATTCTGCCCACGGAGCAAAACGATAGAACGTACCTATAAATATAGGCTGTTTGCACTCTTTTCGCAAGCGGAATTGCCAACTTTTCCCATTTTTGTTAATTATGTCAAAATATTATGTAAAGTGTATTATGTAAACTATTGAAACAAATTGAAAAAGCGGTGGCATTTTACCAAGATATGGGGTGGTTTTCGTACCCGTTCCCCATATCTGGAAGCAGTTCTCCGCTTCACCACCCAAGTCAGAAAAAGTCATATTTTCCCGTCGCTCTTGCTCCATTTGTGCAAGTTGTTACAGCTTTTCGCGCCGCATTTCCTCCACCGCCGATCAAAAACGTGTGGATACGCCTATTGCTTTATGTTCACCTGCGCTTGCGGCGAGCGCGCGCCTTGGCGCCTCTCCCCTTTTTCCCGTTTCTTTGTAGCAGGTGCTACGTCATGTGAACTGGACAAGCAGGGGAGGATTCTCGTACCGGCAACGCTGCGGGAATTTGCTGGTCTGGAAAAAGATGTAGTCCTTACCGGAAATATCAACCGGATTGAAATCTGGAGCAAGGAAAAATGGAACGAAAACAGCAATTATGATGATATGGATGCCATCGCCGAATCAATGGAAGAGATGGGCATTGTGATCTGATCTGTTTCGTTGGGATACAGGAGATGACCATGGAATTTTCGCATACATCAGTATTACTGAAGGAAACCATTGAAAACCTTAAGATAAAACCGGACGG